>Ga0307942_1000629_pt1 | contig 25249 bp, 31 predicted proteins | sample OrgLakmetagen175_FD_201846 | JGI IMG/M metagenome (GOLD analysis project Ga0307942, IMG submission 201846) | Saline water microbial communities from Organic Lake, Antarctica - #175 | ecosystem: Environmental > Aquatic > Non-marine Saline and Alkaline > Saline | place: Antarctica: Organic Lake... | reverse complement strand
TAAGTGCCTAGCCCTGTTCCCTTGATTTTTCTAGCGTTTTCTTTGGTTTGGTTACAGGCTTTTTCCCAAGCTTCCGCTCAGATGCCCTCCAGAGGCATATATAGCGATGTAACCTTACCTTACCTTAGTTTCAGGCTTTTTCCAAACTTCCGCTGAGATGCCCTTTGAGGCATATATAGTGATGTAACCTTACCTTACCTTACCCTACTTTGGATCCGAACCTTCATACTTTACCTTACTTTAGATAGGCCAGAGAGAGAAAAACCCAGTTAAATAACAGGAATCAATATAAAAGCCCACACGTAGAAGAGATTGTTCTTTGTTTGAGGCACGCTAGATCCTGTGAATATTCACCGTTGCCCTCTCAAACGGACAAAGCAACCATCTAAGAACTAGCCACTTAATAGGGTTGGTGGTTAGCTGAGGTGTACGACCAACCAAAAAGGCGGTGCTCAGAAATTTTGCCAGGAACACTATCTATCTGCAATGTAGATCGTTCTGATTGGCTTGTCGCACCGCCTATTTTGACTCTTCGGGCTTCATGGCCGGAAAGAGGAGGACCTCCTTGATGTTGGTAGTGTCTGCAATAGGCATGGAACAAAATGATTAAGCACGCCAGCGTTGTGCCATGGCGGCCTACGTGCTATCATAGGCTGTACAGCGAAACACATGCTTTGCTACAGCGACCCATTAACTAGGAGACTGGGCATAACTGTTGGGACCTGCCTGCGTTCTTAAAACACCAACCTGCATGGTAACTTTGGGACTTGACTGCCTGGCAGCTACCATCTCTGTTTCCTTAATCGATGTCACAATCGCTTGTGTACACATTTGCCCAGCCCAGAAAGAAGCCAAAGCAACACAAGAGATGAGAGGTGCACTGCTTAAGCATCCCTCCCCTCCCCCAATGAGTAAAAAATTCTTGAACAGCATTTAAATTTCTACATTTACGTTACAAATTTTATAACCATCAGGGATTTAAATTTGGTGCCTACACCACTTGCAGCCTCCTAGTTTCCCAGCAAGCAGCTTGGCCACAGGTATGATGAAACCGCGGTAAAAGAGACGTCTTTGTCTGGGGTGCCAGGCTGGACTTTTGAAAGAAGTTGCATACGTAATGAACACCACCTGTTAAACTCACCTGTGAGAAGCATGGTCATGCGGTCAATGCCCATGCCCCAGCCACCGGTGGGGGGCAGACCGTACTCAAGGGCTGTGCAGAAGGTCTCATCGACATGCATGGCCTCGTCGTCACCTATGCCAGAGACACCATACTTGCACAGGTTTATACAACTGTATGTGCATGCGGCTGTGTGAGTACGTGTAAACATTGCATGAATGAGGTTTGTCTGGCAGAGCAAGCCTGTACGTCTTGGCAGCCAGATGGTGCTGAGAGGGAGGTAAAGCAAGAGCAGCAAGAGAGCTGAGGAGCAAACACTGAGGCGTATTATGTGAATATCTGCTCCATTTGACAAAATGTCACCTGCTCGTAATATATTACAGGCACACAACTGAGGAAAGTGTTTGTCACACACAATGAAAACAAACGCACAACGTCTGCCCTCACCTTCATCCTTGGCACTGGCCTGATCCGCAAACAGCTCACGCTGCCTGAGTGGGTCGTTCAGCTCAGTGTACGCATTGCACACCTGCAGGCGCATATATACATACACATACAGATGAGCACAGGGGAGCGTTCTTGCAACGTGAGTTGATGCGATCAGGTGCAGGAGCATGCACAATTTGGGGGTGGCCTTATATGGGGAAGCTTGAGGTTCACAATTTTGTGTGCCCGAAGGAGAAGGTGCCTGGCAGCACCCTACGGATTGCAACAACGCCAAAAATATGGGGAGGTTTAATAAAGGGTCAAAAGTGTGTACAGATAATTTAACCGCAGCAAAGAAACGTTGTTCCAGTGTATATGATGACATCAAGGCAGCTGTACAGGCACGTGTGCAGGAGGCGCCTGTTATGTTGGAACTTTACAAAACGTAAGCGTCCAATATCACATACATGTTTGCCTAGGTTTCCTGGAGAGGTGCCTGTTGAACAATACAAAAGCGAAATAGCGGGCGTCTTGCCTGAGCAATCATTTTTGCTGCTTGAGCCTTCAAGCAGCAGTCGTAAATTAAGACGTGCACTTGGCCATTGTGAAGCTTCAAATACCTGAATTTTGCTTTATGATTGCCATCCTTCATCCAGCTTGCGTTTCTCAGGCAAAGATGCACATTGAAGCACCGTTTTAGCTGCACAGCAACAGCTGTCCTTATACATCAGTTCTTACAGCCTTCTATTACCACCGCTCAGGACTGCATTAACTGGCATTAACTCACCTCCTTCTTGTTTACAAAGAGCTCAAAACGCTCAGTCAAGCCAGGTTTGTTGCGGTGCCTGCATAGGTTGTCAATTAATCCATGCGTGAGAATCCCACACGGATGGCTGAGAAGAGTTGTGACAACTATAAAATTTTTGTCAAGCACAAAGCAGTGAGGACAGAGTAGAGAAGTTGAGAAGGGTAGGTGTTTGAAGCAGAATGCAGAGACAGGGTAAGAAAGCGCCACCCACCATTTAGCCAAGGGGCTCATGAGTTGTGGGTGGTCACAGATGAAGGTGGGGTTCACACACTGCTCCTCCAAAAAGTCCCCAACCTGCAAGCGTTGTGTGAGGCAACTCAGAAACCACGCGCGGGGAATGTAACTGTTCTTTGTTGTTTAAACTGGGTGCTATGTGAATACTTTATTAGCAAGTTGTTTTATCACATGTACAATGTTTAGGGGCATTTGTAAATGCGTTTGCTGTGAAGCGGGGCGCAAGGGCAGGAAGTGAGGATGGAGCTTCAACTTGCTTCCCTTGTAAAGAAGGATGCTGTCCATTCAAATTAGGTTGCACACATTAATCTTCTGGCTACCTCGTGCATTTCTATTTACATGCAAGCATGGCAGGGAAGGTGAGGTGGAGGAGGCGTGTGGAGTTGGAACAGGTGCTTGAAACAAGTGCTTTGTGTGCTGTGCCGTGTTTGCGCAACACGGCAGCAGAGGTGAGGTGGACATGATGTGTGAAATATGCAGGCAGGCAAGCGTGCTCAACATGAAGAAGGAATGAAAGGAAGAAGACTAAGTTTTTGTAGAATGATGAGTAAAGCAGCCACATCGAGTAGAACTGGGCCCGTTGCAGTGCACTTCATGCGTTGCTTTAAAGGGCAAGGAATGGGCCATGTGCGTTACAGAAGAATGGGACTCAGCAACATGTCAGCAGAGGTGAGGTGGAAATGATTTGAGAAGTACGCAGGAGTGAAGTCAGACACATCTTTGCCATCCACGTGGAAGGAAACAGGGCTCTACGTACGGTCTGGACATTCAATCACGCTACAGGGATGTTAATGCCTTGCGGATGATCAAGCGCACAACACAAAAAAGACATACCAGCTTGTCCAGCAGGCGTGCAGGGGTCTGAGGGGGAGGGCAGTTTACGTTGTGCTTGTTCACCAGCTCAATCTGCAGCAGCAAACAATGAGGTGCGTGAACGTGCTTTTATGTGTGTGCGTATGTGTGTGCGTGTGTCTGTAAAGCCAAGTTGCAGGACAAAGACAGAGAAAAGTAAAAATCAGTGAGCAATAAGGCCAAGCGTTACTAGTATTTACGACACCTGGACGATTTGAAGCGACGCTGCAGCACTTACGAGTGATAAAATGCAACGCTTAAAGGTCGCGAGGCCTATTCCAACATTTCATTCACACAAGCCCTAGCAAGTTCGACCCATCAATGAGTACGCATACCCTGCAGGAGACAGAGACGCACCCCCCCCCGTACAAAATCAGACACAAGCACAACTGTGCACTAAGTGCACACAAGTAAGTGTACACCATGCTACGCACCAAGATCTGGCGGGCCTCTGGGCTCTCCAGGTTCTCAGGTAGCTTCACCCCCAGCACCTCTTCTAGGCCGGACACCATGCTGATGCGTTTCCAAGGGCGAGTAAAGTCGATCTCGATGGGGGGCTGGTCTAGGCCGTTGCCGTGGTACTGGATCTTGTAGGAGCCCTGAATAAGGTGGAAACAGGCAGGTTGGTGGAATCTTCTTAGGAAAGAGTATTACACTTTTGTGAGGTAGAGTGTTGACAGGCTGGACGTGGCATTTCAAGCAGACATTACCTTTAAGCGTGCACCTTACCCTATTCAATGTTTGCTGTTCACCTCCAGGCTTTAACCTTCATCCCTGTGTCCCACAATTCACAGTCGAAATATAACAAAACTAGTTGTGCTCTCGTTGGCCAGAACCGTATATACACCGTAAATGACCGTATATTTGGTGATTTCCCTGCCCAAAATACCGCATATACACCGTGTCTATATGGTTATGACCAACCCTAATAAGGAGTCAAGCACTTGCCGCAAAGGAGACCCGCACTTGAGAAGCCCTAGTCTGCAAGGAGTCATGCACTAGTCGTAAAATCGTCGTTTAATTGAAGCTAGTCATGCGCTATTGCTAAGGAGGGCAACGCCTCCTCAGATCATTCAGGAAACACTGCCTTGCTTGAAAGGTGTAATCAATGCTGCTCACGGAAACGATACGAAGAAGCTGCCCACCCAGCTGGCCAATACCTCTGATGCTGACTTAGCGCCACATGAACACAGGTTAATAGCTTTGCGCCACGTTAACACACTAACATTAATAGCTTTGAAATAAGCGACATAAGTGCGCCACATTAACACATAAAAGTAGCCCTGAAACAAGCGACAAAAGGGCGATGACCCTCCTTTTTTTGTCTAAATCTTCAATTGTTTTCTTGTTAAAAAGGGGAGTATTTCCCACTGCCAGAGTGTTTTTTGTTCTTTTGCTTGCAGGATTTTGATATGAACTTGTGGCGCGCTCCTGCGTATGCACGCGCGTAGCCTCAGCAGTCTTCACCATTTCCACTCGTATATTGTTCCCCATAATGTTCCTCAACAGCCTTCACCATTTCCACCCATCTATTGTTCCTCATCTATTGTTCCTTCTCCTGCATGCACACTGACCTTGACGGCCTTGACCATTTCGCTGACCATCTCCTCCGTCATATCCATAATGTCGTTGTAATCGGCGTAGGCCATGTAGAACTCGCAGGTCGTGAACTCGGGGTTGTGGGTCAGGTCGATGCCCTCATTCCTGCAACAAGTTTGTGCCAAAAAAAAGGGTCAATCATGTAGAAAATTGTGTATCAGTCCAGAATTGTGGGTCAAGTCGATGCTACACATTTGGCATTTAGTAAATTGAGAGAAGGATCAACCTGTGGAGAGCTCTATGCATGTCATAGCTCAGGGTTGCGGGTCAAGCCGATGCCTTCTTGCCTGCAGCAATTACAGCATTTCTAACTTGCATTAGGGCATACATGTTATGGACTCCTAAATTGATCTTGGGGGTTGTGGCCAACTCTATGCCCTCGTTCCAGCATACATCAGAATCCACTAGGTGACCCATGCGTACACTTCACAGGTGTCATGAAATCAGAATTGCGTCTCATTCATCTTCCCAGCCACTGACATCAGCTAGTCGCCTTTGCTCATCTCTCCTTCATGTGTGCACCCACCACGCATTGCACCCATCACCCATCACATACTTCACCCCAATTACCACCTCATCACTAGGGTAGAACCCACCCTGGTATTTTTGGCAGGGAAAATCACCAAAGATACGGTCATATACGGTGTATATATACGGTTCTGGCCAACCCTACTCATCACGTATCACACCCGCCTCATCACCTCCCAGTCCTCCCTCACGCACACACCCATCACACCCATCACACCCATCACACCCCATTACCAATTCGCACACCCATCACACCCCATTACCAAAATTCACCCATCTCACTACCTCCTCTTCCTCTCATACACAAGCTCCCATCACGTATTGCACCGATCATGTATCCATCCCACCCGCCCCATCACCTCCCATTTTGCCCTAACAAACCGCACCTGAACTGCCTGCCGATCTCGTATACACGATCAATGCCGCCCACAACCAGCTGCTTCAGGTACAGCTCAGGAGCGATACGCATGAACATTTGCTGGTTGAGGTCGTTGTGGTAGGTCACAAAGGGGCGGGCGGTGGCACCGCCGGGGATCATGTTCATCATGGGTGTCTCCACCTGGGATTGAATGGGAGGTTGACAATCTGCCTGTCAGATGGGAAGCCTTTGCATAAGGCCGCGCATTGGCAGTGGCACCACCGTGATCATGTACATCATGGGGGTCTTAGCCTGGGAGAGCACTGAAGGAGTATGATGAACGCATGTTGATTTTATAATCCGACAAGGCTGCAATTCGGCACTGCCAGTAATCATGTCCATCATGGGCGTCTCTGTTTGGGAGAGCATTCAAGAAGTACGGTGAAGACTGGGAACTGTGCAGTGAGAGCTGAGTTATTGATCGGGCAGAGGAAACAAAGGTCACAAAGAGAACAGGTGTGGGTAAAAGAGAGGCACAGGGGAGAAAGAATGAGGTGATGAAGGTCAGGACAGGTTGCAACACACAAAGCAAGCACCCCCCCCCCCTCATAGTCAGACACCCACCTCCAAAAACTTCTTCTCGTCCAGGTACTTGCGCACAAACTGGATGACCTTGGCTCGAACTACAAAGTTGTTGCGCACATCATGGTTGCAGATCAGGTCCAGGTAGCGCTGGCGGTAGCGCGTTTCCTGCACACGCATGTATGAACAGGTGTACGTACGCATTTGTGTGTCAGGGGTGTGTGGGAATGGCACGAGCCACATCTGTTCGGAGACGTTTAAGCCGGTTTGTTGGCATAGGTAAAATAGGATGAACAAAACTTGAAATATGGTACTGATAAGCATAGTATGTGCAAAAGTGTTGGCTCATTTGAACAATAAAGAGGACAAACAGTAATCGCAAACATGCAAAAGTGTTGGCTCATTTGAACAATAAAGAGGACAAACAGTAATCACAAACATGCATGCTCACACGGTTGTGCAAGAGTTAGTACATTACAATTAAAACAGGCGCTGCAAAAATGAAAAGGACACAAATACGTAAACACATACATGCACGCTCGCAAATTTGCGTAAGGGTAAATTAAGTTACAATAGAAGAGTAGGCGCGGCAACAAATGTAAAGGACACAAATACGTAAACACATGAATGCGCGCTCGCAAATTTGCGTGAGGATAAATTAAGTTACAATAGTAGAGCAGACGCGGCAACAAATGTAAAGGACACAAATACGTAAACACATGAATGCGGGCTCGCAAAATTGCGTAAGCGTATATTAATTTACAATAGAAGAGAAGGCGCTGCAACAACTGAAAAGGACTCGAGTAAGAAAATCCATACGACTGCGTAAGAGTACTGCACAAAATGCCTGTTTGGTAGATCATAAGCCTACCTGGTCCTTGAGGCCAAAGTGTGCCTTGGGGGGCATGTGCAGGCAGGGAGACAGGACGTGGAAGGACCTGTACGCAAGAGGACACACACGCGGGGACCTGTAAAGGCACGAGCCTTCTGAACTTATCATTTTGATCCAGATATTAGATATGAAGTCCTCCATGTCAAGAAAGAGCCGCTTGTACAAGGCATGTGCAAAGTGCAGCTGGAGAGGAACGCATGTGAATGCGGCAAAAGGATGCTCTTGAGCACCGAAAAAGAAGGACTTGAACAGCAAGGATAAAAAATGCAGCGACGCACGTACACAAATGAACTGCAGTGCATGTAGTAGCACAGCACATAGTACGTTCCTTTTTCCTTGATTTACAAGGAGAGACATGAGGTTTATGAGCATGTCAGGTATCTTCATTGCAATTATTTCTCTTTGTGTTCAGCATTGCACTTACGTGGGGAACAGGGACAGCTCGCCCTTCTTCGACTTGCCAGGGTAGCCAGCCACACCCACAATGTCTCCACGCTTAGTCTCATTGTGTGTGTCTTGGAACGCAGGCAGCTCAAGCTCCGAGTTCCTGTTCAGTCAATGGGAATGTATGTTTGTGACAAAGCAAGCGTGATGCATGGATTGGGCACGCATAAAGCTTCCTGCTCGCAATCCACAAACATACGCAGGGACACGCACAAAGCAATGCAAAAAGCATTCAGCCCACATAGACACAAAAGTCCAGTGCAGCTGAATACATACCACAGTCTATGCATTGGTACTTTCCCTTGCACGCAAGATTGCGTTCAAATCTTGTGCATTGGCCATGACCTGCCTTATAAGGAGTGGCTGAGTTAAAACTGTGCATCCTGAGGGAGTGCTAAACACCTTCCAATTGAATCCCTGCCCACCCAAGTGAGACCCCTACCTCAACTCCTAGCTATAAAATCCAGCTAATTGTAGGTACTCAGTTGCACCTCATGTTGTTCAAAACGTTTTGAGAGGTTCACTGTCAAAACGCAGCAGCTCAATGTGCGTCCGCCATGACTTGCACCTTCCTGCCTATGTCAATGAGACCCCTGCCCCAATTCCTAGCTGGAAAAGTACTCAGGCGTACTCAGTTGCACCTGAGGTCTGTCGAAGGTTGGCTGCAAAAAAAGCTGTAGCTCACCTCGCATCAGCCATGACCTGCACCTTCCTGCCCTCGCCGGCGAGGTCGTAAAAGAGCAGCTTGGCCCCGCTAGCTCGCTTGTTGGTGACGCGGCCTAAATTATAAGCAAAAGTGTAGTAGCGGACATGCACCGAGTAAGTAGGCAGTTACTACTCACGTCAAGGGCTTCCACAGTGCACAATTCTGAAGCATGGGTGCTTGCACAGTCAGCTGACGCACACAACTGTGCACACAACATACACATACACCAAGCAGACACACACACACATGCACGGACGACATGCGCAAACAGGCACACGACAACATGCGCTCGGGTGCTTGCACATTCAGCTGAGGCGTTGTTTAAGCGTGCGGCTCTAACCAGGCTGGAAGCATACGAGTGCAGCCAAAAAAAAACACATGCCTGCGTTTTCATTCACGCTCATACGGAAGTAAACTTTGGCTTGGGTACGTTGTATGAAAGCACACCTGCCAGAGAGACAATGACGTCGGTCAGCTGCTGGCCGGCTTCCAAGCTCTCGTACTTTGTAATGTAATCCTCCATGTCCATAGACACCTGCACAAGGACATCGTGGCAGGGGTGCTAATGAGCTTACTGCAAACATCTGTGTCTGAGCAATGTTGGCTGGTAGTCATATATACAATGAAGCGATAATCACAACGTAGCACACTGCCCCAAAACCAATAATTTGCAGTACCAGGGTTTTCCAGTAAATGTGTAATCTAGAGTACCAGAAACATATAGTACGACATTTTGGAGTGTAGCTGCCCTAAGAGCAAGGACTGTCGATCGTCCCTCATCCAAACATGAAGGACTGCAATTTGTCTTCGTGCTTTAAGTTAGCACAGCATGATCTTCTTTTCCGGCTGCCTTTGAAGTGAACCATCCACAATTTGCTCACGCTCTAAAACTCACCTGGAACTTGTGGGGGTAAGGGTTCCCACCCTTTGCCTTCTTAGCTTGGATGGCCTTAATGCGGTTTTCTCGGTATTGAGCAGGGTCCAGCTGCAGTGCAGGCAATGTGAATGTGGATTTATTTGTCTGAGGGATGAGGGATACAAGGGGTCGCAAAGGGATGCAGGCAAAAGGCAGTGCCTAATAACTCACACAGAACTGCTCGCTACAGTTGTTGAACCTGCACATTTGTTCAATGGCTACGATTTCTTGTTTGCTGCTAGCATTCATTTTTAGAAGAAGCAGCTCACGCAAAGGACTTGTTTAATTGTCAGTGCCATTTCCACACAGGGCTATCCTCTTAACCTTGCAAGTTCACACTTTTAAGCGTCACACACTTCTCCCTTCTCTTATTGCTCTTGTCCCCTCCATTGTTGCTCTTTCTTTCTGAGAATCTCAAACTTGTTACTTTAACGAGGAGTTCACGATTTGACAGTAGCAACGTTTTCAGCATTTCTAGTTCAATTATGATACTCAATACTCTGGAATTCCTACCTCTTCATCATCCTCTTCAAGCTTGCCTTCACCCTCAGGGGCCTTGGGCTTCAGGCTCATCTGCTGCAGCTTGGCTGCCTGCACAAGCACAACGTTGTTTGCACAGGCATCTTGATAAAAGTAAGTGCGTGCATTCACCCTGTCCTTCTCACATCCAACCTGTAGTGGTAAATCTATTGGTTCCTGTGTGTGCTGTTGCGTGTTAACATTGGCTGATTGGCTCAAGCCTAAGAGCGTCGTTGCTCAAGCCTAAGAGCGTCGTTGCATTCACGCACCGCTTTCTCAGCCTTCTCCGCTGCCACGCGGTTCTGCTTCTGGCGCTTCTTAAATTCACTGAAAAGCACACACAAATGTGAGAGGGAGACACAGTGGTGTAAGCAAGAAGGTTGGCTATGCGAAAGAGCAAGCCATCAATGCAAGCAGCCATCCTCCACATGGGCCGCGTGCTGCCAATCGCAGATCCACTGACCTCTTGCTCAGTGGCTGCCCGTGCTCATCCTTGATGTCCTCAGACCACTGGGCAGGCAGGTCTGGGTAGGTCTCTGGGGCTGACATGTCTGTGCTGAACCAGCTGAATTGCGCTCCTCCTGTTTTGCCTTGGCTCCAAGGGTTTGGTGGCTGCCAGCTGGGGCTGCGCAGTGCTCTGATGTGCTGCACAAGGGTGCCTGGACGAGGTGCCGGTGCTAGAGGGAGGTGGGGTTTGACGAGGTGCCCAATGAAATTACTGCCTGAGACCCTGGGTAGGTTGGCGCACAAGGACAAACAGCGTGACAAAGCACTTTTCATACACCAATAAAAAAAGAACGAAATCGGCAAGAACAAAAGTCAGTTGCAAACGAAGATGCTGAAATATCAATGCCAAAGTGTTTTCCTAAATGTGTTGTACAGTAGAATAAGAGAGGGTTCGAATCTGATTCACCCACTTTGAGTAGGAGAAGTTCGATTACGCACACAACGATGGCTCCACGCTACCTAAAAATACGTGCGTGGGATGGGGGCGTGTATGTTTATTGCACAGCAAGCGATCGGGGCATCGGGTCTCTTGTTCCGTGCTTTGCACTGCCTACGCCTGCGAAATCGACAGAACCTGCTCCTGCCCCCACTCCCCGTGCGTTGCCCTTGCATGCAGAGGAGTTCGTGGGGCATCAAGGATCCGTGAACTGCATCAAAATTGGGCGCAAGTCCTCGGGCGTGCTGGTCACTGGAGGGGAGGACAAGAAAGTTAACCTGTGGACTATTGGCACCCAGACACGCACCTTGGTAGGGCCAGCACAGCCCTGCAGCTTGCAAGGAAACAGCGCAAATAGCTAGGAGGCACATGCAAGCACACCCTGACTTGCACACGCGCGTGTTCCACTCAACTCCATCCGCTTGCACACACAGAGCTTGCACGGTCACCAGAGCCCTGTGGAGAGCGTTACCTTTGACAACCACGAGGAGGTGGTGGCAGCAGGCGCAGCCAGCGGCAGCATTAAAGTGTTTGACCTTGACCAGGCGAAAGGTGAGTCAACTCGCACTGGTGGACATAACGAATGACGCTGGTATATAAGCATTGGACGCTTCACGACTGACACCTAGAACTGCTGCAGGCGCCCACGTGATACAATATTAATGAGGAGATTTATTTTATCGCTCGTGCTAGCTAGTTGTAGTACTCACACACGTCCCTTACATTGCACATGCGCAGTCACTCGGGCCCTCAATGGTCACAAGTCCAATGTGCTTTCTCTGGAGTTTGCCAATGTAGGATTGCTCTCCGGCTCAATGGATACAAACATAAAGGTGAGGGGGAGGGGCATACATCGTCACGGTAGGAAACCCCTGTGCTCGACTGAAATGCACTCGCGGAAGTAGATTGTAAAAGTGAGCAATATTGCTTTGACATTTGTAAGCACACATTTACACCCAGCAAGCATGCACATGCATACGTAAACACTTGTGAACACACATCATGCACCGCACACAACTTACAAACATAAACACATACATGTCTACACACGTCACACACCACACTCATACTTGCAACAAGTACTCCTTGATACTTAAACAAAAGGAGCAGGGCTTTTTTTTGGAAAGGCCTTAAAGGGGCCCTGTTTGCGTACCTCACTCCCTGGACGTAGTTGTTACAAGTTACAAACCTGCAGTATCGCAAACTTCCCACCCTCCTAAGAATGCCTGCCCATCAAACAACCGCCCATTACTAAGCCACGTCCAAAGCAAAGAGTGATACTGCACCGTGCCGCGTCCGGCCCTTTTCCATCTGCAGCTGTGGGACCTGCGTACAAAAGAGGCTGTCCACACCTTTAAGGGCCACAAAGCCGGGGTCACCCACGTGCACTTCAGCCCTGACAACAAATGGGTGGCTTCAGGCTCCATGGACGGCTGTGTCAAGGTGTGCATTTGCTGAGCCCACAAGCACGTGTATGCAACCTGGTGAACGATGGAAAGCTCATCAGAGTTGTGTTGGGTTTGGAGGCAAGTGTCCATGTGGGGATGCGCACTTCGGGCCACTCTTCTTTTGTGCGCACCAGGTATAAAGTTGTATTCTTTGAAATTGAGAACAGCCATGCAGCTGCTATGGGGCGGTGACGTTGCTGCTGGGAAGGTGGTTTTACAAGTATTAACAAGTTTGATTATGCTCCTGCAGACCTTCACCAGAACAATTTGGCATCCACAGATGTGCCCCTCCGCTATATATTCCTGATATCTGCCGGCCGCATTCTTATTATGGCGTAAAATTAGCATGCGTAGCAATTCAACACGTGACGTTCAAACAGGCACGCAGATTCCACGCTCATTTCACACACGCATGACACTCCACGTGTGCCCCACGTGTGGCTTCAAAAAGAAGTCCGAACTTAGAAGAAAGGGAGGGAAAGAATGCAGGGAGGGCCTGGTAGCAATCATAAGACACTACCAGGTATTGATCATCCCATCGCCAAAACTGCAAATGGGAGTCACGTAAAAAGTGTTATGGCGTGTGTGCATATGTGTTCAATTCTGGCCGACTCTAGGTATACATGTAAATAGGGTTGGCCAGAACCGTATATATACACCGTATATGACCGTATATTTGGTGATTTCCCTGCCAAAAATACCGTATGTAAACCGTATATATATGGTTCTGGCCAACCCTACATGTAAATCATCAATGTGTGCGTCAATTGCATAAACCGTCGCCAACACCATAAGTGCATGCCTGTGTGCTGCAGATCTTTGACGTGGGCACCCAGAGAGTGGTCCAGGAGTTCAACCAGCACACCCACGCCATCACTGGCTTGGAATTCCACCCCCAAGAGTATCTTATGGCCACATCTTCAGCAGACAAGACGATCAAGGTGTGAAAAGGGCGCTCCTAGGAATGGCTAGATTACGAAATTGAGGACTAGACATGCACTCAGTACAGTTCAAGCCACGTCCTCAGCAGGCACAACGGTCAAGGTACGCCAAAGGGCAGTACTGCCAATGCTTTGGCTAGGTAAAAAGAGGGCAAGGATGAAATGTCCTGTCAGATGTCACTCAGTGATGTGCTTATACGCCGTATCTCCATTTTCAGACCGTATATACGGTACGGTTACGGTAAGGTACAATCCAAAACCGTATAATACGGTCAAAATGGAAATACGGTACGATTCCGGTACGGTACGGGAAACCGGTCGACCGTACAAGCTTGCATGGCCACCCGTTTTGAGGCGCGTGCCCGCCCGCCACTCGAAATTTCTGTCCCAACAACTATCATTATATTATACTTATAATTAATTAATGAAACAAAGATGAAAAGAGGCTTAACACAAAAAAGGCAAAGGCAGGCTTTGGGGGAGGCCAGCCTGCCTGACCCCCAAAGCCTGCTGAGGGCCCCTGCATACCCCCCTGCAGCAGGCCTTCAAGTGGGCCAGATTCAGAAGCAGGCAAGGGTTAGGAAGAATGCCTGGGTGTGGGAGCAGTTTGACAAGCGTCCAGTTCCAGCAGCAGGAGCAGCAGCAGCGGGGGGTGACCAGGAAATGGCAGAGGAAGAAGAAGCTGCAGCAGCACCAGCTCCAGCAGCAGCAGCAGCAGCAGCAACAATAGCGGCAGCAGCGATGGAGGTTAAGTATGCATGCAAGCACTGCCCCAACGTGAGGTCAGCGCACGAGGCCCGCATGAAGGAGCACCTGCTGAACATCAAGATGTGTGGCTTCCTACCCTCTACAGCAGCAGCTGAGTGCCCAGAAGAAAAGGTGCAGAGCAAACTCAAGTCCCTGAGGCAGAGCAGCAGCAACTTGATTTTTTGACTGAGGCTTTCAAAGTTTGGACCGTACCGTACGCCGTACCGTATTTTACCGTATAAACGGTCTTAAATCGTATAAATACGGCTGTACGCCGTATTTCCGTACCGTACCGTATAACCGTACACTGTACCGTACACCGTAGTGGCACAGCCCTGGCAGTGAGATTCAATAGATGATAAACAACTCAGTTAGAATGGACAGTTTGCCCAACTTGCATTTACTGAAATTTTCTTGTGTTATTGCAAATGCTTCTCATAACTTACATAACACCAATTGCAGGCCTCCCGGCGGGGTGAGGCAGCAAAAGAGATTTTAAACTTAAAGAGAAGATATGAGAACGCAATTCCTCAAAATCCCAGATTGGGGGGTGACATGAAATTCAGGTTTTCCATAATCCTTGAAAGGAACACTGACGTACACATGTGCTCGTGCATTGCGTGTACTTGGCATGTGCATGAATCTGCACCCTGGAAACGAATGCTGTGCGCAGCTTGTATTGTATCTGCAAACCGCAAACCTGAACATTGTCATCAAGAGCTGGGGTGCAAGTATCGTATCTGCGAACCGCAAACCTGAAAATTGGCATCAAGAGCTGGCATGCATGTTCCAGGACTCTCATTACGCAAGCAGTCTACTCCTAATCCTTAACATGCAAACAATAAAACACTTTCAGCTCTCAACAAACCTCAGGTCAATACAACATGCCTGACTGCATGATCAGCATTATTTTCACAAGGCAAGACACAAGCAAATGTGTACACTCACTCAAACACACACACACGTACACACATACACACACACACACATACACACACACAAACACAGAAAACACACACAAACACACACAACACACACAAACACACAACGCACACAGGCACACAGGCACACACACAAAGACACAACGCACACAGACACACACACACACACACCTGTGCTTCTTGTGGCCTACACGGGCCCCGTCCGTAACCCAGGCCTTCAGTGTCCAGCATCTCCCACTCCTCTCCCTCCTCGCTTTGGTCAGAATCACTGAACACGCCACCTTTGTGCTCATTCTCGCTATTTTCCTCTTCCTCCTGCTGCTGCTTTTTTGACCGCTGCTGATCCTGCTGCTGCTGCTGCTGCTGCTGCCTAGCATGTGCTTGCAGCTTTGTCTCCCTCTCCTCCCTCCCTCCCCCTCCTCCTAACCTACGATCCTCCAGCAGTTGCAGCACTAGATCTTCATCCTCGTCTTCTTCGTCTTGTACCTCCTTCTGTCGTCCCTCCTCACTACTTACTGCAGAATCAGCAGCAGCAGCAGCAGCGTCCTCAACAGCTTGACGTGGCCCCCTGCCCCCGCAGCCTGCAGTGCCAATCGCTGCAATACTCTGAGGCCCTCCGCCTGCTTGCGAACCTCCTTCTGTGCCAGGCAAATCACTTTCGCGGCCAAATTCATGAGCAGCACCAGCAGCAGCCGGCTGAATTGTGCGAGAAGCACCAGCGCGGTATTGGTCATCAGCACCAGCAGGAGCATCAGCAGAAGCAGCCCCCACGTCAGCACAGCTAGGAACGACCCCTTCACCCCATTGAGCCAGATTGCGAAGTGGCTGCATGCGAGCAAGAAGCGTTGAGGTAGAGCACAAGGCTGACAGTGGTCACGAAAGTGTGTAAGCATTGCATGTGCATAACCTAGAAAGCAGCAACAGAAGCAGCACGTGGTGACGTAAGTGTGTGGGCAATGCGTGTGCTCAACCCTGCAAGCAGCAACAGAAGCAGCACGTGGTGACGAAAGTGTGTTGGCAACACATATGCACAACCCTGCAAGCAGCAACAAAAGCAGCACGCGGTGACAAAAGTTTGTTGGCAACACATATGCACAACCTTGAAAGCAGCAACAGAAGCAGCACGTGGTGACGTTAGTGTGTGGGCAATGCGTGTGCTCAACCCTGCAAGCAGCAACAGAAGCAGCACGTGGTGACGAAAGTGTGTTGGCAACACATATGCACAACCCTGCAAGCAGCAACAAAAGCAGCACGTGGTGACAAAAGTGTGTTGGCAACACATATGCACAACCCTGCAAGCAGCAACAGAAGCAGCACGTGGTGACAAAAGTGTGTTGGCAAAACATATGCTCAACCATGCAAGCAGCAACAGAAGCAGCACGTGGTGACGAAGTGTGTTGGCAAAACATATGCACAACTCTGCAAGCAGCAACAGAAGCAGCACGTGGTGACAAAAGTGTGTTGGCAAAACATATGCTCAACCATGCAAGCAGCAACAGAAGCAGCACGTGGTGACGAAAGTGTGTGGGCAACGCATGAGCATAACATTGCAAGCAGCAACAGAAGCAGCACGTGGTGACGGAAGTGTGTGAGCTCTGGTGAGAACTTCTCCCTAATGAATTTGTGTGCTCACCACGCGGTTTTAGTCATGGCTGACCATGATACTAGTGTAGCATAAGTCGGATTGGCCATAAACACATGTATATATATATACCAATATATTACATATATGCACCGTATATATTGGCACCGTATATATATATATATATATTGGTGTATATATACACCAAGAAAAATATATACACCAATATATTACATATATATGTAAGGTTGGCCAGAACCATATATATACGGTGCACATACGGTATTTTTCGCAGGAAAACCACCAAATATACGGTCATATACGGTGCATTTATACGGTTCTGGCCGACCCTATATATAAGGTGTGTATACGGTATTCTTGGCAGGGAAAACATCAAATATACGGCCGTACACGTGTAAATTTGCTATATGGCTCTAGCCAACCTTAAGCATATGGTTTCAGCAACCTGGGTGCCGTCCAGTCGGTATCTTGGACAAAGCCATTTCTCTCTGTCATACACCTTCCTGGAAATAACCCATTACTTATCAATATTGGCACTTTGGGTCGATGCCAAGATGGCAAGGGTTGCTGTTACAAAATATTTGAACCGGCCAGAACCAATATTTGAATTGGCCAGAACGCTTTTTATAGGCATGACTTGGATTTTCCCCTGCGGTGAAGACCATATACACGCCCCATATATACGCGGTTCTGATTAACCTTACAAAAGGTACAATGCCTAACCTTAAAGTAGCAAACGCAGCGTGCACACACACGCGCACACACACACACACAATTAGACACACTGCATCACCTTAAGTGGCTCGGCAACATGTGCACACACAAGTGCACAAAATAAGACACATTGCATTACCTTTAAAGGCTCAGCAAGTGCAGGGTTTTGGAGCAGGAGGTACCACAGCCTGGTGCGAATTTCTTGCGGCACGTCAGCTAGCAGCAGCTTGCCGACCTGCACACACAGCACATGCCATATGCCGTAAGAAACAGGAGATGAATCAATGCAGACAAAAGCGCGATGCCAATATAGACATGTTTATTTTCATTTAATGCCATGCCATAATTGAGGTCGCACACTACTTGCACCAAGGTGTCCGCTGGCAGCAGCTTGCCAACATGCACACGCACGCACAACACGCCGCACAAAGACAAGGAGACGGATTCTTGTACTGGAATCAAGGAGCATGACTCCATGGCACTGTAAGGATGCAGGCACGACTTCAAGAGAGAGTGCATCTTCCTGAGGCCCGACAAATCAGCCTAGCCTGCTTGCTGGAACTTCCAAAATGCAATACCAAGGAAGTACTCCCAGCCTTTAGAAATATGCTATACTCTCAACCCTTATTTGACTGACTAGAAAACCTCGCGCGTGAATTCCACGCCCTCTACTTTGTAAGGAATTACAGAGCCATCCAAGGACATCCTTTGACTCGTTTGCGGCTTGTTTCTCTCTCATATGAGCATTGTAATATCCGCTCCTAACGTTTGGACATTGAAACGTTACCGTTAGGGTTCGCCTGTACCACCGGGACTTGCATGCATGGCTTGTCCTGTCTGTCTGTCCTCTGTGTGAGTCCGTAGTTCAGAATCCTCTGCTGCGACATTGTATCCCACCATCTACAACCCTCACCTGGACGTCCACGGCTTGCTTGCGGTGCTCGTTCAGCTGTCGCTGATGTGAGTAATCAGAAATCCTTTGTTCAAGCTGGCTCATTACAACCTGAAAGGCATGGCAGGGTAAGAGTTGGCCTGCATGGTATCACAAGGATGCAGACTGGCGCGAGAGGTCATTCTAATCCAGCACTGCCCCTGGGGAACAGAAGACCCAGTCCAATCGTCCTGAATTGCTTTTGTCTGCATTGCAGCGACATTGTCCTACATAACAGCGCGTCTTATACGTAAGCAAGAACCACAGAACTTGACCTACACATACAAGGATTTCTACACTTCTTGTCAAGAAACGAGGATAGAACACAAATGAGCGTAGGTTTTGGGCTGTTGTGCACACCTGGATCTGCTGACGGTTCACCATCGACAGGCCCTGCTGGAACTGACGCCCCAGAGCAGCTGCGCTTGAGATGCCTGTGCGTGCGGCATGCGGCAAAACCCTTGTTGTTGTTTGTGAGTTTGAAGCGAACTGCACAAGCTGACACATGTAGTTTTAATGCGCTCAAGCTGCGCACTTCTGTGTATGTGAATGGCACCCATTGCAGACAAAAACAATACCTCTTTGAACATGCGAGTTGCGCAGCACGTAGGGGACCGCACGCTTTCGCAAGTCCCCGTCCCCCAGCAGCTCCAAGGAAGCCCCCACTGTCTCTGTGAAAGCGCTGAACAGCCTGCTGTGCCTGCGTGCAAGCGCAGAATTAACAGGCGCACACGTTTGTATGTATGTGCGTACGGTCATCCCATAAAAACCAGGTTTTTAAAAGCAAGGGGTCCCAACCCTACCCTACCAAGCAGGCCCTGATTTCTTCTTGGTGTTGGTGAACCTGGTCTCTCCAGCTGTACGTTCCTCTATTTGCTCTAACTCCTCCAATTGCGCCAGGAAATCCTCTGAAATGTCCATTGTTTTTAATTACTATTTATTTATAAAAGATAAAATGGCTACTGAGTATGAACGAGAGAGGTTGGCAAACATAGCAAGGAATCAGGCAGCATTGGAAACTATAGGCCTGGACCAGGCAGCTGCTTCATTTCAGCAGGAGCAGGAAGGAAATGAGGATGATGAGGGAGGAGAAGATGAACAGCCGAAGAACAGGCGTAGACTCTTGCCTCCAAGATCCGCAGCAAAGAATGCACGCGACAAGCTGAGGGAAACGGACGAGGAAGGTGGGTACATTTCGCGGCGTATGCAGTGGCAGCGTTGCACGCACATAACACATAACATTGCGTGCACATCATGCAAGCACCATTCCGCTGGCGCAGGCGGACATGATGGTTCAGCGGAGGTCTCTCACAGGGGCAGCAGCAGTGATGAGGAATATGAGGGAGGCAAAAGGAGTGCAGGTAGGGAAGGAATTTTGTGAAGTATTGTTGCAAGAACTCTGGGGGAGAAATAGTCGCTATAATCAAAGTTTGCATAGTTTTGTGTTACAGTTCCTATAGTTTCAAATCCAACCTCATAGTTTTGGTCCCCTAACCCCCTAATCCTAATCCTAACCCTAACCCTAACCCTAACCCTAACCCTGACCCCTAAAACTATGGCCCTAACCCCTAAAACTTTGAGGTTAAATGAAAAACTGTAGCCAGAACTATGAGAACTATAGGTATAGCGGCTGTAATAGCTCTGGGGGGCCCAGAACTAACGTGTGGCTCTCTGTATAGCAAACAGGCGGAAAAACAAATAGCGCTTGATGTCTCCTCTCTGCTGCATGCATAACTGCTTTTCCCACGAACACAAATTAGACTTCAGAAACCCTCATTTCAGCACTGTACTAACAACCTGTCTGATATCTTTACAGGAAAGGTGCGAAGAGGAGGAGGAGCCAAAAAGGGAGACAAGGCAAATGGAGGCACCAAACGCCGCAGGTGCGATCTGTTTTTGGCACTCTCAGGCATTGGGAATAGACGTCTGGTGTAGTGGCAACAGCTCTTCGGAGTCTGCACACATTTCCTGAGTGTAACCCCTAGATAACATAAGGCTCAAACAGTTTTTAGCTTATGGGTCGCTGCTCCCTCCATATCCTAACTGGCGTGTATGGGAAAACGCCTGACAGGCGAGACAAATACAGTGAAGAGGAGAGCGAGCAAGAGGAAGAGGAAGAGGATGCAAGCAATGCATCTCAAGCGGAAGAGGACGATGAAGGTTGGTGTGCTACTCTGGGGCAGGTCAAACAGATATTTTCCGCCCTTACAAGCTGCAGCAAGGGGCTGATGTCTCTAGTGTGCTGCCTATAGGCTACAAGTACGTAACAAGCGATCACATAATTGGGCTCAATGGCTAGTATGCCTAAACCATAGTGTGTTGCCTACAGGCTAAAAGCACGTAACAGGCAGTAGCATGACTGTAACAGGAGTGTAACAGGACACAGATGTGGGCTCAGTAGCTAACATGCTAAAGCATGACATGACTTGAAAACGTGTAATAGGCAGGAGGAATGTTTTGGCTCCGTGGTTGACACTTTTAAAAATCCTTTTTGGTTCTCCCCCTGGTGCAAACTTTCAGGATTAACCCGAACCATATTATATATACGATGTATATACGGTATTTTGGCAGGGAAATCACCAAATATACGGTACTATTTAGGTGTGTATATATATATGGATATGGCCAACCCTATTTATATTACCTGCAGCGCAATCAGGTTTGGGAGCTGTTGTACTCTTATACTCCTCACGCGTATACTGTTCCAGCCCCTGCATCCGACTTTCAGGTAGCAAGCGTCCAAAGAACAATAGCAAGAAAAGTACCCCCTCCTCTTCCCAAGGCAAGGGGGAAAAGAGCAGGGCAGCCCCGAGATCCAAGCAACCCTCTAAGCAGCAGCAGGAGCAGCTGCAGGAGCAGTGGCTGCAAAGGCAGCAGATGGAGCAGCAGCAGGTGAAAGAAACACACACATGCACACTCACAAACTCACACACACATGCATACTCACACAATCACGCACACACACATACACACACAAACACACACACACACGCACATACACACACATACAATACACAATACACAAATATGCAGCGGCAGCAAGAGCAGCTACTGGAGCAGCAGATCCTGCAGGCGGCATTGGCACCTCCGTCGGCCCCTCACTGTAGTGCTGCAGGTGATATGTTCTTAACTTGCTTTGTATTATGTGCATGTGCGTGGTAGGCATACGTGCAGATGGCCTTGGCTCTTTGTCGACCAGTCTTGGTGTTAACGTCTGTACTCATATTTGTGTGTATATGCATGCACTTGTTTATGAGCAAGTGGTGCCACATTGTGGGCCGGTCCTGGAAGAGTCACATGTAGGGTTGGTCAGACCCGGATATATACACTGTGTACGCATATTGGTGATTTCCCTGCCAAAAATACCATATCTACTCCGTATATATAAATATATATGATTCTGGCCAACCTGAGTTTCATGTCATCTCTGCACTGTGTTTTGAAGCAGGTTGCGAGGTGGCATTTGGGGCACCTTCATCAGCCCCTTAGCAATTGTGTTAGGCAGAAAGGTGTACCTATTTTGGGGCGTCTGTGCCTGTGTGCACGTTAGCAGCATACATTGGAGCATGTTTAAGCACTTGCGCAATATCATGTAAGTCAGACTGATAAGGTTTGTCTCAACATGTTGCTTTATTTACCTTGCCTGGTTTTACCACACATGCCAATTAGAAAATTATTCATGCTAATTGCTTAGCTCAACCCGTTGCTCTGTGTTTAAAACATCCTTTTCCGCAGAGGACGAGGACGAGCAGCTGCAAATGGCAGTCATGCTGTCGCTGGGAATGGCACCCCCGTCTGTGCCCCGTCAGCAGCAGCAGCAGCAAGGTGGCAGAACTGAATTTGTAGATTTAACTGACCCACAGGAGGAGCAGCAGCCGCCACGGCCAGATGCTAGCCAGCAGTCGCAGGCACAGCAGCTGTCACGACTGAATGGAAGCCCGCAGAAAGGAGGGTACAAGCAGCCCCAGACCCAGCAGCAGTTACAACAGCAGCCACAGCAGCAGCAGCTAGAGGGAGAGGAAGAAGGGGTTCAGGAGGAGGAAGCGGGTAGCAAGAAGGGTGGGGGGAGAGGGAGGGGGCGGGGGCGAGGGCGGGGGGGCCGAGGAGGAGGCGGACGTTCTCAAGGCAGCACAAAGAAGGGGAAGCAGCAAAAGGTATGGGCTGAATGTGTGTGTATGTGTAGTGATGGCGTGTTTTTTGCACTTGATGGGCGGGAGTGGAGGCAGGCAGAGTGAAGGCAGCATACAGAGGGGGGTGGACAGGGGTAGGACCTGGGCGGTTTTCTTTTCCTCCAAATGCTTTTATTGATGAATGTTGTGTTTCAATTAGAGATGGCAGGCAGGGTCAAGGCGAAGGTGGTGATCGGTAAGACGAAGGAGGGTGATTGGTGTTTTCTGTTTCTTGGCTTAAAACCAATCAGATGGTTTTTTGGACGGGGAGGATGGACTGGGCACAGATGCAAAGCGAGCGCAGGGAGGAGGCATGTGTCATTCTCGATTTACATAAGACAGGTTAAGTCGTGACTAAGGGAGCGGGATACAAAGGTTGGAGATTGAAATTTATGGCGAAACCGAAGGAAGTCGACGGGTATGCTGGGGAGAAGCTCCACTATTTGGAGGTTGCTCTCTACTGGAGGTTGCGATCTACAAGTAGCCCCACGACCTGATTGTGGGTGCAACTGCAATCAATCTGGGTGGCATGCAATCAGTCTTGAAGAAACGAATTCTGCATCCTATCTCCCTTGCTGTTTAGCACCATTCGGCAATTTCAGCTCCTGCTGTGCGTGTACCAGTAGTGCACGCAAACTTAAGAGGTGGCGATACATCTTATTTTGAACAAAGGATTGCCGGTTTCAGGTGTCACAGTAACAATGCACGTTGTCCTCGTTCACGTTCAAAGAGCAATGAACGCCTGGCGAGCTGTGGCAAGAAGAAACAGTGAACCTACTTGAGCAGAAGGTTTTCCCCTCTTAATTCACATTACCAATATTGCAATGTATGTTATCCTCCCTCAGGAGCAAGAGCCGCCAGACGAGCTGTCGCAAGGAGAATGCGTGGCTCTGTTTGAACAGATGGGCCCTGTGCTTGGAGCCATTGGGTGTCACGGACTACAGGTCAGTGTCTTTTAGGCTTGTAGGTAAATCTGTGAGGTGGGCTTGAGTTTCAGGTGTGCGCGTGCACAAGAGCTGTAGAGTGCTATGTGCAGTACAGTCAAGGGTTGTCAGGCATCGTGCTTCGTGCGTTTTCTCTTGTTTTTGTTACTGATATGCAGGTGTGTGGTGGTGTAACGGGGCATGTGTGTCTTGTGCTGTGTGCTGTTGATGTGTGCTGGCTTAACAGCTTTTTCCAATGGCAGAGCTCTGGGTTTGCTGATTTAGTTGAGGTTGTATTTGGCGGCCATGATGGATGATAAGCCTGATCACATCAAATCTCAATGTCAAGGCACCTGAGCTCCTAGCTTTCCTGTTTTGTATCCATTCCATGCTGTCTTGAGGGATTTCAAGTTGACATGAACGTTGAATTGAGGCCGTACTAAAGGGAAGAAAGAAAAATTACGCAGGCTGTGATAAACCACTCCCCAAATTGATTAAAGAAATGGACCCACTTTGCCGTACTACAAGTAGGCTATGGCACGTCAGGAGGCGCTGTGCCTGTGTAAGCGAGGACAGAGCGAGGGTCTTTTGTAGGGTTGGCCAGAACCATATATATACAGTGTATATACGTTATTTTTGGCAGGCAAATCCTGAAATTAACGGTCATCTACGGTGTATATATACTGTTCTGGCCAACCCTAGTCTTTTGATACTAGCGTTTAACAACTTCACTGGTTCATGACACTCTGCACTTGCTGTAGGCTGCCTTGAGAAAAGTGGGCCTTGGTGATGACCGTGACAAGGTGGATGGCATGCTGGAGTTTGCTCGTAGTGAGCTCGGTATTCAGGGGTCAGGCATCGGCTTTGAAAACTTCCAGCGGCTCCTGGGACACTTGTGGAGCACGTAACGTCTGCTTAATCTGGACGTATACTGATTGTCAGTCTATTGGAGATTGAAAACTTCCAGCGGCTCCTGGGACACTTGTGGAGCATGTAACGTCTGCTTGATCTGGATGTATATTGATTGTCAGTCGATTGGAAATCAAGGTGGAAGGACACAAGGATGAACCATGAACCCCTGACATTCTGGTGAGGATGACACCATGCTGTTCGCTTTTGTAGCTGCAATGAAGAAGAAGCTAAAAAGTAACTCCCAGAGACAGTTAGGAAATGAGCACGTTAGGAAAGAAAAAGAAGAAGACCGCAGATAATGTAAACACTAGCTGCATTCTCCAAGGAGCCTCAGTTGCTCTCCACATCATCCTTTTGTTGGGTGTGGGCAGCACCATCTACAACACTCACACTCTGAAGCCTTTCAAGGAACTGGGTCTTGAAGCTCAAAGAGTTAAGAAGCTTGCCTCCAAGCTCCATGTGCACTCTGTGAACTTCGCTGTTAAACTTGTCCATACCAGACATGCCCTTTCCAGTACTGTTATCAACTCTCATCAGGAGCCGGTTTCAGGCCAAGCCTGCAACCCTCTTGATTCCCATTAATTTTTCCTTTCCTGTTCGCAGTGGAGGAGCTTTATGGTACTCGGTATCAAAGTGGCTCCTTTTCCTTAGTTAATGTGGGGAGTGGTTTTCACTGCCTGCGTAGTTTTTTCTTTTTTTCTTTTCTACCGGCCGTCCAGGGATTAGGAAGAGAATCAAAATAAGAGAAGCTTTTCAGTATGGATCAGGTGGTCGGGAGACAGAGGCTTGCACACCAACAGGTGTATTTCAAATATTTGTAGGGACTGTGTTCAGTGTCTCGTCTCATCTCATCTTGTGTGTGTGTATAGTTTAGTTTGGATTACAAAGGCCTCCAGCCTGGCATGGCTGCTCAACCTATAGGTCCCAACAAGTAAATCAATCAAAAAGATCGACAGCTGCACTAATAAATTTGTAAACTTCTGAGTTATGTTG
>Ga0307942_1000628_pt1 | contig 25258 bp, 33 predicted proteins | sample OrgLakmetagen175_FD_201846 | JGI IMG/M metagenome (GOLD analysis project Ga0307942, IMG submission 201846) | Saline water microbial communities from Organic Lake, Antarctica - #175 | ecosystem: Environmental > Aquatic > Non-marine Saline and Alkaline > Saline | place: Antarctica: Organic Lake... | reverse complement strand
GGGTCCTGGGTGCCTGGTCATAGAAATGCATGGAATGTCCCCAAGTAGGCCGCGGGGGTGTGTTCAGGCAAATTACCAGCAATTGATTCCAAACTTGCATTATGCATAAGTTGCATGATTGAAGTAAAACAGTGCTTTGGCAAAGGTTTTGGCTGGGTTTGTGCACTTAATAGGTGGTCAGTGCAAGAGCGTGCGCAAACCAAGTTTTGCCCAATAGCTCGTCATTATTTGGCATGAAAACTGTGCAGGCAGATAGCTGCTTGAATTCTGAGCAGATTGACGCCCTTTTTATTAGTGTGGGGGGTCAGGAAGGGGGGTTGGGGGGGGGGGGTCAATTTGGGCCGGAGGCCCAGAAATGCACATGACTGTCATGGATTTTATTTTTGCGCCTTCTGACTGGACCATGTTTTAATGTGGACATGCACAACATAACAACCTCCTGTTTCTCACATGTCTCGATTGCATGCATTCAGTGTTGCCAAGCGTTTTTGGGTAGCCTGTTGTGGATGTGCAGTACTTCTTCTGCGTTCCACAGATAGTGCGTGGAATTATGACGTTTCATATCCAGCCCGCTGCTTGCAATTCAGAGCTTCAGTTTGCTTCATGCTTTCCCCATTCAATGTACCTACCTTCCCTTGCCGTTCTTTTTGGCATAGCTGCTTCCGCACAGGCACACTTGTCGACTCACTCGTTGGCTCTTTGGTTTGGTATTGCTGCACGTGATAGCATCAGACGACCTGACCCACCACTCCCATGCTGTCATCGGCACTAGGTCTTCTGCACGCCTGGCTCACCCTCATACCACAAACAAACAAAACTGCTCCACAACACATATTCTGCACGCCTCACTCATTTTCTCAACCGTCAGGTTACGGTTGAGTTGAAATCAGCACATCCTCTGCACGCCTCACTCATCTCCTCAACGGCACTGCCTCCTCCTTTCCTCGTGCAGCAGCAGGGCCAGAGGGGAGACAGGCTCAGCTTAGCGCAGGACCTAGCACGCGCGTGGACCCAAGGCCAAATGTAAGCGTAGGGGGCACTCTTGTCGTCACGGCTTTTGTATGCGGTGTGTAAGTTGTATGTGTTGGTTGTGCAAAGAAGTGCGTGTGGGGGGTCGGACAAAGAAACTGGTGCCTCCCGTGCACGCATGCGACGAGGCGGCCTTCTACATGCTGAGAGCATGAAAGGCATGCGAGTGTCTGCCAGCATCTGTTAACTGGAGCCACCCAGCCAAGTCATTCCATACCCGGTTATTTATCTGGAGGCGCTCCATTTATAGATGCTCCAGCAGCAATCCATCCCCTGTTTGTTGGCAATGCTCTTGTTTTAGCCACAAGGGCAAGCCAGAAGTGCGCTTTACTTTCTCCTGCAAAACACAGCCTACACCATGAACAGGTCTGACAAGCCGAGTACACTGACAATGCTCTTGTTGAAATGTGCTCTTGTTCCAGCCGTGAAGGCAAGCCAGGGTGTGCATTCCTTGTCCTGCAAGCTCAGGAGTTGTGTACTCAATGCAGCAGCCTCTTCTTAAATCTATTGCACACTTGCCTTCACACATGTGGCAAATGCGTGAGCAAAATGCCATGGCAAAATGCAAACTAATCTGTTCATAACCGCTTTATTCCCCTAATTTAAACATACAAGTAGGCCATCGTAACGCTCTGCTGCACAGTGACTAGGCTCAATACTGTTGACCTGAACGTCATTTTCAGGCCGCCTCATAATCGTGCGTCCGTTCGCCCCTCCCTCCAGCAAGTGCTGCACGCACACCTGGAGCATCTCGACAGGTGCGGACATGGTTATCGCACACACTTTGTGTGCGTGAGACCACGCACGCACATTGCATGCATACACCTCTTTTCTCAGTAAGTGCTGCACACACCCTTAGAGCAGCTACGATCGCTGTGTGTTTGAAATGTTGCAGCAGTGTTTCGTAAGTCTTTGATCGTTTTCCTTTTCGCCAGAAAGTCCTGCACGCGCACCTCAAGCATCGGGATGTTGAGGCACAGGCTGATTTGTTTTTCACCCTTTTCAACGTCGACCAGCATCCCAGCATTGGCACCTGCTTTTGCAAACACCTTTAAAATAAGAAGGGCAAGTCCTGCATGCTCACGTACAACGGTGCTACAAGGTGCTGTGCACTGGCGCGCTAACCCCCCCACCCTACACATACACACGCACACACGCTAAACACACACACACATACACGAACAGCACACACGCACCATACACAGCACACATATACACGTGCAGTTCGCCAAATGAGCCCACTCCTGCAGCCGTTGCTGCACGGCAAGTGGCGCTGGCAGAGATGGACAACGCGCTTAACGCGATGCTAGGTGAACTGCGGGCTTACCAAAATGCATGCAGTCAGGGTGTGCGTGTGTGTTTAATGTATGTGTGTATGTATGTCAGTGCTTTTGTGCACATGAATGTGTGTGTGCTTGATACACGTAAGTTATGCTGGGTCAAAAGCACTGTACATGTGTGTGTGCAGTGAACATAAGGCGCTTGCTAGCCACTTGCGTGATATGATAGGCAAAAGCTGCACCTCCTGTGCTACTTAATCTTCCTACTGCTCGCTTCCGAATGCTGTCCACGTGCGCACACGCACACGTGACACATACTCACACATACTTGTTGGTTTTACACATGCAGCTGAGGCTCAGCAAGTACAGGCGGAAGAGGCAGAAGCTCTGGTGAGTGAGCTATCCACCCACACTTAGATTTTACCAACAACCACCGGTCCGTTGTTATAAAGCCACAAAGTTTACTGCCACTACGAGGGCTGAAGGGCATGAGCGGGCGTTCTGTTTTACAAACCAAGACGCGACGTCATCACGTTAGAAAACGCCTTAAGAAGATGCCTTGACCGCCACATGTGTGGCTTTTTGCTGGCACGTAATGTCAGATGAAAGGATGTTGAGGTCGACACTCTGTGCCGCTCTAACGCAGTTGGCATGTTTAGCTGCCGCTTCAAAGCTGTCTTACCTAGTATTGTGCATGCACGCACACACGAGCACACAAAACACACATGCACTGTGCACATACGCATACAGACACACATAGACACACATAGACACACACATGTACACACATAGACACACACATATGCACATGCACACACACACATATGCACATGCACACACACACACATAAACATATGTACACACACAGGCGCAAGCAAGATGGAGTACGGGGGTTCAAGAGGGGGAGCACCGTGGGGAGCGGGCAGCAGCGGAAGAGCAACACAATGAGTTGCCCGTTCTAAGTGGTGAGTACGTGCTGGTGGAGAGGGGGGGGGGGGGTGGATGTGTGAGCTTTATTTCATGGCCTTTACCCTACGCGCTTTTACCTGCACCGTATTAGCTGGTTCTTGGCACTCTTATGCTGGGGTATGCGAAACAGGTAATCCTTGTGTGGAGAGGAATCGGGTAATTGTACTGAACGTTGTAGGTTTAAGTGATGAAGTTTGGGCTACACCCCTTCATTCCAGGACTCTCTCTCTCTTTCTCACACACACACACACACACACACACACACACACACACACACACACAAATACCTACATTTGCACACGCACACACTTGCAGCTCAAACTCTCACACTTATGTGCATGTATAGGCTTAGTGTGGCCTACCTACGCAGAAGGCTCTCAGCTGTTTGGTGAAAGGTCTGAGCGTGAAAGGGCAGCAGCAGGGGGGGCAGCAGGGGTCCCTGACAGGATGCTGGAAGATGGAGGCATGACTCACTTGGTCGACCTTGCGCATTTTGTGGAGGACATTCAATCGGACCAGGCACACCAGGAGCAAAATAGGGTGAGTGCGTGTGTGTGTGTCTGTGTGTGCTGTGTGTAAGCACACGTGTACATGTGTGTGTGCATGTGTGTGTGTGTGTGTGAGAGAGAGAGAGAGAGAGAGAGAGAGAGAGAGAGAGAGAGAGAGAGAGAGAGGGGTTGACCTTGCTCACTTAATAGTGAACATATAAAAGACGAGGCAGCTCTATCAAGTGGCCTTTGATGCAACCGCAGACCAAAGCACACGCAAACAATAACCCTGCTGCCGGAGATAGTCAAGTACTACAAGGTAGTTGGTCTACGCTAGAGATTGACAACTGTGCCCTTTGTTACGGACATGAAACAGGCGCAAGTGCAGCGCACCTCGGACAGCATATCCTCCCAAGGTTTATCATGGGTACCAAACCAAGTGCAATCAGATGCAGCAACACAGGTGCGACGAGCAGAGGCCTCCCAACCATTAGGGAGTGTGCAAAGTGTGTGAAGCGGTCAGTGCTGCAAAAAGGCAGCAGCTAGGCGCACAAGTGGCCTTTCAGCTGTCGGGAATGAGTGTATTGTGATTGTGAATCGTGCGCCCTCTGTTGGCCTGCGCGCTTCCGAGCATGCTTCAATCACTTAGCGCGACCTCTTGGGCCTGTGTTAAATTAGCTGAGAGTTGTATGTTATTATGGGCTGAGCTTGGTGTGTTGACGCTTGTGCATGCCCTGCGGCCTGCAACGCTTGCTTCATTCATGCATTCATCCATGGAACTTTGTTTGAGCTATCCTATTTGTATGTGTTGCATTATCCTATTAATACAGCTGTATGCTAGGAATACCTCGTACAAGTGTCAAATTAGCAGTCCTTCCTTATGAGATGCACGCACAAACACACAAACGCTCACACACTCACACATACACACATGCAACACACCCAACCGCACAGGCAGCACCATCACGCCAAAGTCTAGATTTCCACCTCATTGAACGGCAGCTCATACCACCCTCCAGTGCTACAAACCTACGCCCCCGGGGGCTCCCATACTTATCCCGCAACTTGCGCAGAGGTCCGTGCTGCCTCTTACCCTACCTGAAACATCATCATGTTTGATAAGGGACTGCAGATTGCGTGCGTCTCCTTTTTGGTTCCTGAAATGCCTTTATAGCGTTTCAGACACCCTCAGCAGCAACTTGGCTTATGTGTGGAAGCAAAATGTAATATTCTTTTGGTTCTCAGCGTTTCGTTCCGCTTGACACTAGGGGAAGCACCTTGGCAGCCTTTAACAGGTATTAAGGAACACGGAGATTCAGTAACTTTATCACAAAGGAGGTTAGCATTAAACGGCTTTCCCTTGCATTTCTTGGCTTATTCAATATTAGGCTAAGGTTGATTTAAAAAAGTTCAAGAAACGTATGGTGCAAGGTAAAGTAGACCAGTCGTTGCGTAGCTTTAATAGGACATTAAAACAGACAAGCTTAACCATGACCGTACATACATGCATGTGCAGGTGGCGCACGTCTGGCTTGGCCACCGAGCTCCTCAAGCGAACAGCACAGGGAGGTCAGGACATTAGACGACGGCGCAGTTTTGAGGGAGGGCGTTCAGGGAGTGGAGGCTCCAGGCGCAGGTGTGTGTGTTTGATTTGTGTGTGTGCCAGTGTATACATGCCGTTAAACATGTGTGCTCTCCCTAGCAAATTATACCGGAGCTGCGAATAATCATCATAGTGCTTATTATAATATCCGCCCTTATGAAATGTCCACAACTATCGGGTCTGTTTTATGTTTGTGGGAAGGGGCAGCAGCAGCATGCTCATCCAAGCCAAGCTTCATCTCAAAATATGCATAGCGGACACATTAAAGGTGCAACCAATTCTCTGTTTGTTAACTACAGGGAAGTAATCTCCAGTTAGCATTTAAAGGACACTTGGTATACAGAGTGGTATGAGATAGCTCACTGAACACTGTTATAATTCGGAAGACAGTAAAGAGCTGAATGACTGCTGTCATTTGGCTGCACCTGCAAACAGCTGCTGAGAATTGGTGCATGATTTATGTGCAGTGCTATGGAGAAGAAAGAAGTACACAGGCAGTAAAATCACTCCCCACATCAATCAAGGAAAAGGAGCCACTTTATGCTCAGAACAAGTGCAAACAGAAGCAAGCTAAGAACTTCTGCTCGGAAGTGTTGCATTCTTTGGAAGATTGTATAATATACATCAGCAATTACTAGAAGTAGTACCTGAATCTTTTTCTTGTTATTTATTCATAAGTGGCTCCCAACCAAAGTCTAGCGGTGAAGACCTTAAATGTGCTGGCACCTGAGTGCTCCATTAAAGGACCTTGATCGTGCTGGAGTTGAACCCAAACCCTAAAACCTAAACCTAAAATGACAACACTACCAGCAGGGCCTCTGAGTTTCTTTCCTTTTAAAGGGCGTCCCCCCCCCCAAACAATGCTTAATTAATCTCGCCGCCTTTCCTCATAACAATGCTTGAATAATCTCGCCGCCTTTCCTCATACCTAGCTTTCCTCGTGCAACACCAAATTCGGTTTCTCAGGGTGCTGCTTGTTGGGGATGCATGCATGCTTGCAGGCGCTGAGCTTATCCCATGCTTGCCAACCACTGCTTTCAATCGGGAGCCTCTCTTGATGTCTGCTCCTCTTGAACGACAGCGTAGTCCACTTTGATTCTTTTTCTGCTTTCCCTATTTGAGTTGGATTAAATCTGTTCAGAATATTCTGATTACGTACTTGAAAGCAATGTCAGGCATAACTATGTGCTTCATTGTCCTGATTTGTTCGTGTACAACAGGCTTCTTTGGATTCGGCTGGATGCTTGCATCAGAAAATTATTTGTATGAGCTGCTTGATTGAGACAGTGATTTTGTTTGAATTTATAGGATTCCGTATGCATTCTTGCTTGTTTTGGCAAGCAGCAGTCGGCTCTAGGCAGCAGTACGGCAGGGACCGCTCCTGCGGCAGCCCAAATCTCTTTCTTCTCACATCCCTACCACAGACAAACGGCTTTGCAAGGCAAACGGTGCTTGCTTTTACCAGTACTTGGATACCACTCTCACGTTTTTAAGGTAAGGTTACATCGCTATATATGCCTCAAGAGGGCATCTGAGCGGAAGCTTGGAAAAGGCCGGTAACCGAACCAAAAAAAAAGGGCACTAGAAAAATTAAGGGAACAGGGCTAGGCACTTAGCTACAAAAGAGGCAACACCAAAAATATCAGGTTGGTCATAAAGGTCCTCAAACGAGCTGGGCCATCCTTCAACTGAGGTGGGAAGATAAGCTGTTGCTGTGTGCGGAGTCTGACCAGATGTTCATGCGGACAGTCCAACAAAATGTGTCCCTCATCCTGAATAGTGTGCCAGTCACATCTGTCACAGATCCTGAGCTCATAAGGCCTTCTATTCCTGTCATGCATGACGCATTCTTTGGACCAGAAAGTTGTGGCCAGAAAGGCGAAGGCAAGAAAGTGCGCGGCTGAGGTTGCTGGGAATGTCCAAGCAAAGACAGAGAGGCAATACAGGCTTGTGAATCCTATTTCTTTCATCCCGCCAGCCAGGAACAATCCCCAGAGGTACACCAGAATGTGTGCGATGAGTCCTCATAATTCTACTGGAATGGTGAGCCTCGTGTGGTTTCTAATTGTCAAGCTCTCTCCAGCCCCCAATGATATGTTTGCGTAGATGAGCTCAAACTGTTTCAGAATGATAGACTCGCGAGATTGTATGGCATCCAAAAATTGCTAAGACGCAGGGAAATCTTAGAGTGCAGAACCTGATAAATCAATGGATCACTTCTGTTCGCAAGAAGAAGGTCAGCCCGCCCGCACAACTTACTCAAGAAAGGATAGCTAGTTTGAAGAGAGTAAACTGTTCCAGACTCGTATGATGCATCTGAATTAATAGAAAAATGGGCATCTGACCTGATTTGCGGAGCACACAGTGATCACTCATGAGTATCAGTATCGTACCTTTCTTGACACCCAGGAGTACTACTTTCAGAGAGCCGAGATGAAGGACGTGTGCAGGGGTGATTTTTGAGGAATCATATGTCAGAGAAGAAGTGGCCCACACTTGACAAACGTACAGACCGGCAGTCAAAGCAAAGACCTGGAAAAGCCACAGCATTTCTTTATTCCTTATTGATACCCTTGCTGTCACCAGTTCTGTAAACTCTGGCTGTGGCAGACCTGAAGTTGTCTGCCATCTTCTTAGCAGCTGTGTGCATGCTTCCATCACGAGTAAGAGTGGTTCCAAGGTAGTTAATTTTAATGCGTACCGAAACTCCGCAGTTCCTATTTTTCGTCTCTACAATCAGGAGCTTGAAGAGAGAAATTATCTTACCTACCTGGGAATGTTACTTGATAAGCACATGAACTTACACCATGCTGCGACCCATACTTTGAGGCCTTTTAATGCAGCTTTACGTAGAGTGAAAGAGTTTGGTGAAAAATATTGAAAGAGGATTTCTGACAGTCCTAATGCGATGTTGTGGCTTTTCAAGACATATGCGTTGTCAGCTGGCATGTATGCCAGTCAGATTTGGTCTACGCAATTTCTGAAGCATGACAATGGTTTCAGCAACCCTTTGCAGGTCGCACACATGGCGTTTTTAAAGAGAATTTAGGGAATTAAATCTACTTCTGCAAACTGGTGTGTGCTTTGAGAATGCGCACAGGAACCCTTGCAATTTTACTGGTTCAGGTCAGCTATCAAATTTTGGAACAGGATGGTTGATTCAAACAGCAATGCTTCACGCAATGTTATGAAAGCAGATATTTCCCTTTGGGAATTCTGGTGCTTCTAATTGTTGGACTAGACAGATGAAAAATGCTTTTGGTTATTTGCAGAATGGCACAGTATACAGAAGTGACCTATTACAATGCAGGACGCTGAATATTTCTAATTTGCGCATAGACTTGAGATTTAGGCATCAGGCAGTTTGGAGAGAGGCACATGGTCAAGATCCTTGCTCTTGTTTAAAGAAGTCTGTGGCTTATCACAACCGGTTTGCTTTGCCTGAGAGACCGGTTGATGCACGTGCACCATTCTTTGTCTTGTTGGAGTATTTGAAGATGGCTCTGAGCAAAAATATCATGAGGAACGTAGCTCGGTTCAGGATTCGAGGACATGGGTTGAAGTGTGAAACTGGTTTATATGGCAGGAGTCCGGACAGGAGTGCACGTGTTTGAAATTCGTGTGAAATCAGGGATTATATTCAAGATGAGAAACACGTTATTTTTTCATGTATCAGTACTGGAAATTTACGGCACCAGTTGATCCACTAATTTGATTAATTCGGGTGATATAAACGTTTTGTTTTTCAACATAACTAATTTATTAGTGCAGCTGTCGATCTTTTTGATTGATTTATTTGTTGGGACTTATAGGTTGAGCAGCCACGCCAGGCTGGAGGCCGTTTTAATCCAAACTAAACTAAACTACTGACTGCACCTAGTCAAGATCGCAGCCAGCAAGTCTTTTGTTCAATATTTGCCGATGAGTCCTTTTGTACATACTAAGTTACCAGTGTCTCCAGCTCGCCTAAACATTTTGACACTGGCTCCTAACAGCTTGATACGCGTAACAGCTTACAGATCCACGTCCACTCATGGGTAGAAATAAAACAACATGCATGAAAAATGCATTCAGGAGGAGTCAGGTTGAGTTGTAGATGCAGCAGCACTATTTCAGTGTGTACTGACCAAGAAAAAGAAAACGTAACCAGGCAAAAGAAGGAATCCCATTTCTATTTGCGCCAAGCAGAGCAAGGATGATAACTCGAGCGAGGAGAAAAACGCCTGCAGCAAATATTCTACATACATACACCAGAGAAGGATTGGCGCAGTGTCCCAAATCTACTTGCCGCCGGCAACACAAACCTACGTCACATAGTGCATCATCTAAAAGATATGCACGACGCGACGCACGGACAAAAACTGTTCACACTTCTTGGGGTGAATCTTCAGTGGTACAAATCAAGGCGCGGCACGTCATCTGTATGACTTAAGCCTCCACCTTCATCTTGGTGATGATCTCTGTCTGGATGTTTCCAGGCACAATGTCGTAGCGTTCCAAGTGCATGCTGTATTGGGCGCGGCCCTTGCTCATGGAGCGCAGCACGCTCACGTACTGGAACATCTCGGCTAGGGGCACAGAGGCCTGTGCGTCAGGGAGAGGGCCGTGAGTCAGAACAAAGATATTTAGTATTCAAACAGGTGTCCGGAGTTAGGAGCAAGCGGCTTGATAATAAGATAGGAAGCAGGAGGAGGCACCTAATAGAAATACGGCAACCTGAATGGGGATTAGGAGCACAATGCCTGTGGCTCTGTCCCAAGACATAGGCAACTGTGCCATTTACAATCCTTACACAGGAGACTGGACACCAAAGTACAGCCAGGCGTTCCTTGCAGCATCGGCATGCTGCCAATCTCATATTGCACTTAATCAAAAGCGAGCAAACCCTAACAAGAATTGTTTACTGGGTATAACTTGTCCATGCACGGTCTTCCACTTTCCAGCACCAGTACAGATGCAAGACCTAACCCAGGTTAGGTTGCAGGCTTTTTCCAAGCTTCCGCTGAGATGCCCTTTGAGGCAAATATAGTGATGTAACCTTAACCTTTACCTAACCCACTCACCGACACCAACTTCATCTTGCCAGGCTTGTCCTCAAACTTGTTGATGAGGCCACGTCGGGAGTTGAGGTCACCGATGACATCACCCATGTGGTCCTCTGGGGTGATGACCTCGACCTGCACACGATGGGACAAACAAGGGAACAAGCTAGGTTAGTGATGGTTTTTAATTTTTCTCGCTTTTCTCGTGGGCACATGAGAACCCAAATGACAACGTACGACCCACAGCGCAGTGAGGGCACCTAAAAGTGTACAGCAAGCATGGGCACACTAACCACATGGGGGCAGGTTAAGGTTTGAGTACTAACCACTGTGCTGCTGGACATCATTTGATTCTTATACCCTAAGCTTATCACAAACATATCACACCCGCACCCGCACCCGCACCCACAGCAAATCGATGACCACCACGACAAGAAAGCATGTGTTACTTTGCCCACCACGTACCTTCATGATGGGCTCCAATAGACGGGCACCACACTTCCCTGAGCCACTGCCTGTGCCCATGGCTTCCTTAAAAGCACCACGTGCAGCGATCTGCATCCAAAATCGTTGCAGGGTGGTTCAGCATTCATATTCAGTGTGTGTGCGCACACAAGCGTGCGTGATGCCTGTAGACCATTCTATTTTTACCGAGCAAACTTATTCATTGTGTACAGTATTACAATGCTTGGAGGTGCCTGTGTGAAATTGCAAGCATGCTTTACGCTGTATACCACAAATAATCACCTGGAAGGCTAGAGCTGAAGAGTCCACATCGTGGTATGAGCCATCTGTGAGCGCGCAGCACACATCCACTACTGGGAAACCAGCCAGGGGTCCGCTGTCCATGCTCTCTTGTAAGCCCTGTATGTGTGAATGTGTGCACGTGTGTGCACGTGTGTGCACGTGTGTGTGTATGTGTGTGTGTGCGCGCGCTCACAGAAAGATCTCGCCTGGCGAGATGCATCATTGAAATGGAAGAAGCTGTAAGCACAACACCATTCGAGGCAGTTAGTTGGGAAGTCTGTACAGCCACATACTCACACACGCACACAAACACAAACACACGTACAAACTGCCTTACCTTAAGCACACCGGGGATGTACTCCTTAGGCACGACACCACCCTTGATTTCACTCTTGAAGGTGAACCCGCTGCCGGGCTCTCCGGGCTCAAAGCGGAGGGCAACATCGGCAAACTGGCCAGAGCCACCGGACTGTTTCTTGTGCACGTATCGGACCTGTGTAGCAAACGTAATTTATGGGTTGGGGAGTGCATGATGTATGTAAGATTGTGGACAACGGAGAAAAAAGAACACAGCAAATATGATGAGTAACCTCCACAGGGTAACCTTAACAGTGCAAAAAGGGGAAGTGCTCAGACTTGCATTGCAGAGATTGGCCGGCAGATGGGTCTGCACGACACGAGCGGCAGTGAACAGCACACAGCACTTCAGGCACCAAAAGGGTACTTCGACCCCTGGTAATAATGAACTGCAGGAGGGTATCAGGAATGTGGGACAGGTTAGGTGTGTGTGTGTGGGGGGGGGGTGCAATTTCGTTTTCACCCTGGTAATGATCTACCATCCCCATAAATTAGTAAAAAAAAGATTGAATCTCCTACCCACACCTCACCTGCCCCACTTTGCTGATACCCTCACAATAAAAAAGGATATGCACCCCCCCCAATCCTCACCAATCCCACTTTGTTGATACCCACACATAAAGAAAAATATGCACCCTCCTCCCCCCCAATCTCACCTGTCCCACTTTGCTGATACCCTCACGGTAGTTAACTTGGGGGGCACCGCTATCGCAGTCCACCTTGAACTCACGACGGAGTCGGTCCACAATGATGTCCAAGTGCAGCTCGCCTGTGTGCAGGTGCTTGAGTATGTGTGTGCATCACTGTGTTCGCGTACGTCTGCGTGGGCGCGTATGTATATGTGTGTGTGCGTTTGTATTGCCCTGTGTACGTGAATGTGTGTGGGGGGAGATTGCGGCCACGACAATGTCTAATCAAAAGATTGGACCTAGCCTGCTTTGTCGGATGAGAGAGGATATATAACACTCCTCCCCCTGCTTAGGTGCAGACGTCCTGGCCGCAGCCTGACCGAAGCCCATCGGTGCAGCAGTATGGCTAGAAAGGTAAGCCCCACTGAAGCCCCCCTGGGCGATTGTTTGTACCATACCACCCTGGTGCAAACAATAAGTAAGTAGGCATCTGGAAGACTCGCAACCTTCTAGCCAGAATGCTGCACCTAGAGGCTTTGTCAGGCTGCGGCCGATGTTCTCAGCTCAGCAGGGGGGAATGGAAACTTCCCCTGGCGTCCAAAAAAAAATCTCAGACGAAGCTGTCACCTTCTATGTAAGAAACGGGTGAAAGAGGGAGGGTCGAGGAAGCACGAGAGAGCAAGCGACACAGAAGAGATGTGTTCCAGGCAAAACCAGTGAGATGTGCAAGGACAGACCATAGCTCATGTACTGATCCGCTCAGGGCCTATATTCCCTGATCCATACAGCGCATAGATCATATATCCACTGATCATTCAGAGCATATATTCCCTGAGCCACACAGCGCATAGATCGTATGCCCACACTCACCCATGCCTTGGATGACAGTCTGGTTGGTCTCATCATCACGGGCAAAGTTGAAGGATGGATCCTCCTGCAAGTGTAGAGGAAGACCGTTAAAAAAACAACAGAGCGAGCCCAAAGGACAGACGGCACGTGCACCGGCAGTACCACACCAATGCACAGGTGTAACCCTAAACAGGCCTAGCCCGCACGTTCAAGGGGGAGGAAGAAAGGAAGCATGTTTGCATAACGCTAAGTATATATAATGCTGTGTAGTGTGTGTTGTATATGTACGTATTGTGATTATTTCTGACAGGCTGCACGCTCGCCTCATGCAGATGTGCCCTTACCTGTGCCAGCTTGGCCAGGGCCATACCCATCTTCTCGGAGTCACCCTTGGACTTGGGCTCAATGGCAATCTTGATCACGGGCTCTGGGAACTCCATGCGCTCCAGCACGATGGGCTCGTCAAAGTCGCACAGGGTATCACCTGTGCGATGTACGAGTGTGTATGTATGTATATGTGTATTTGTGGTGTATGTGTACATGTGCTAATGCCAAAAAGACACATTGATTAAGAATGAGACCAGGGGTTTAGACATTATTGCTAGCATTGCACAACAAACAACGCTGCGACCTTGCCATGCCTTTCAAACTCGACACATGCAAATACACATACATTAACCGATTTATATGAACAACTCACTAACACACACATACAAGAACACACACCTGTGGTGACATCCTTGAGGCCACCCACGGCCACAATGTCCCCGGTGTAGGCTGCCTTGACATCCTCTCGGTTGTTGGCGTGCATCATCATGAGACGGCCGATGCGCTCCTTCTTCTGGCGCAGGGGGTTTAGGGCGTAGGTGCCCGCCTCAATCTTGCCTGCACAGAGTCATAGGATTGCGCAGAGTCGGCTTATGCACTACCTCAAACTCGCCTGCATGGTATCAAACAAAGGCACACATGCACTGTACGCAGATCGTTCCTCAACATTACGCTAACTTGTACACGTGCATTTGGGGTAGTGTTAGTCTGTTTGTGCGTGTATGTATGTGTGTGTGCGTGTGCGCGAGCGTGCCTGTCCCTTAATAAGCGCGGCCCAACTCAAGTTTGCAATTGAAGCCTTAGCTCTCAAGGTCAGCAAGAGATTGTATAGCTCTGGAGGTCAGCAAGATATCGTATACCTATTGAACAAAACTGCAGACCTCCCTACGGGCGCATATTCACCCAAACACAGAGACACACCCTCCTCCCACTCTCTCTCTCTCCCCCCCCCCCACCTGAGTAGATACGGATGAACGTAAGAGAGCCCACAAAGGGGTCGGACATGACCTTGAAGGCCAGGGCGCTGAAGGGAGCGCTGTCATTGGGGGGACGTGTCATGGCCACCTCTGGATCATCCTTGTCCACACCCTGAGGAGTGCATGTGTTTGTGTTAGTTTGTGTGTTTGTGCGTGTACGTGTGAGTTTGTGTGCATGTGTTTGTGCATGTGTGTGTGCATGTATGCGTGTGCGTATGCACGCACGCAAGCGCCACCTCTTGGTCATTACCCATCACCTATTGACATGTGGGGTTGCCAGCACGGAAATCCTCGGTGACACACACTACAGACTATGAGGGGAGGGGAGGGCAGGTAGTCTGCCACTGCATTTTAAAACTAAGACACATACTATCACACTTATGCACATCCATGACGTCCATGGAGAGGGCAGGTAGCCCTACCACTACGCCTCAGAACTTAAAAGACCTCAGAACTAAAAGACACACGCACTTACGCTTGTAAACATACACACACACCAACCTAGCAGCCAGCAGCGCACCTGCACATCCATGACGTCCATAGGGGAGGGCAGGTAGTCCACCACTGCGTCCAGCAGGGGCTGCACACCCTTGTTCTTGAAGGCAGTTCCGCAAGTCACGGGCACAAAGGTGCGGTTGATGGTGCCCTTGCGGATGAGCTTCTTCACGGTCGCCTCGTCGGGCATGGTGCCCTGCGCGCACAAAAGGGAACCACAGGCAGTTAATTCTTTAATCGTTTGCGGTGGCGGTGCGTGTGTGCACTGTGTGCTCTTCATCACTGGCCCTGGTGCACACGCAGCTGCATTATGCAAGCAAGGCGAACGTGGTTTCATCTTTCGTGGCAGCCACGTGTGCTCATCGTCACTGGCTTTGGTGCACGTGCTGCATTATGCAGGCAAGGCAAACAAACCCACGCCTACAGTCAAGGTGCTCTGCAGAGCGTGGTAAAACTTGACACAAGTCTGTGTGCGCAAACGTGCACATACAAACGTGTAATTCTCCAGATAGAAGGTAAAAGAGGGCAGCTGCTGATATTGAGGAGCTACGTCTGTAATGGTTTGTAATACAGGTGTGCGTTGCCTGACATTGGACACACCCGACAACACACCCACACATGAGCATGTGAGTACATATGCAGACGCCAACACACACAAAACTCACCTCGAAATAGGCGGCCAGCACGTCGTCGTCCTGCTCCACAATCTGGTCGTACATCTTCTCCCTGTACTCCTGGGCCTGCTTCTTCATGTCCTCAGGGATTTCTACCACCTCAAACTTGGCGCCCAGCTCCTCACCTGTTTACAGACACACACATGAAGACAAGCGTGCTTAGAGTGGAGTACATACAGCATGCCTGCTGTTTGGGAATCACCAAGTCACAGGGGTGGTCGGAGGAGGAGCAGCAGCATCAGCGTCCTTCAGTGTACCGGACCTTTCCTACAACACCCTGCATAAATTTTGTTTTTTGCTCTGCTGGGAGACTGCGGTATTTTCAATTTACCACACCTTAGGGATAACACCCCACATAAATCAAAGGGCTGAGCAGCTGGCGGAGGAGCAGCCAACAAAAGGCCGATTGGTAGGTCAGAGAAATATTGCTACGGTCTCACAACTTGGATCTCAGGGGCACAGCTATTATGCACAGAGGTATCGGCACCATCATGAGGGGGAAGCTGTGTGGCAGGGGGAAGAAGAATGAGAGGAGAGCGTAGGGTTGAAAGGACGACGCTTGGCATGCAGAGCAGGTAGAGCAGGTAGAGCAACCCAGCAGCTAAAAGATGAGCAGGCGGGGCAGACGAGGAAACGCACTAAGGACGCCCGCAAACCATCAGCTTGCATGAGCAGCAGCAGCAGCAGTGATAGTGGCTAGAGGAAAAGGAAGCGAAATTAAGATTCTGGGCAGCAGCAGAACAGAGGGCTTGCTCACACGCATGCAAGGACTTTATCAGGGGTGGTGTTCTCTTTCATTGAAAATCGTGAAGCTTATTAGTGCTAAACAGGGCTAAAAGCCCTGCGCGGTTGATGCGGGAAGGGTAAAAATTATACATACTGAGGGTAAAGCTGCGGGATTTAACTAAATTTTATGAAATTTGGGGTGCGGGATGAGTATGGGAAGGTACGGTATGCGAAAGACACAGATCACGTAAATGCAGTTCAGCTATAAGACTCGCTTGAAAATTGACGCGCATGATTTATGCGCTGATTCACGCAATGCACACACAAGGCAGGAAGGGTATGGTTGGACACCTTGAGTTATATGTAAATCTCGGCTGATGGACTTAAAAGCAACAAACATGAGCACCCCACCCCTAGTGCTTATTTATTCAACCGACACTCCGCAGGGCACCCCCTTTCCAAAGTGATCGGTTCTTCCAGTCACCCTGCAGGCAACTCACCGCCCCACACAATGGCCTTCATCTTAACCAGGTCCACCACGCCCTTGAAGTTCTCCTCTGCGCCAATGGGCAGCTGCACGACCAGGGGGTTAGCGCCCACGTTCTCGATAAGCATGCTGACGCAGTTGAAGAAGTCGGCACCCAGGCGGTCCATCTTGTTCACAAAGCAGATGCGGGGGACCTGCATGAGGAATCATGTGATGTAGCGAAGGTGTAAGGCGAGGTAGGTCACATTGTTAACATGCCACCCTAGGAAGCAAAGAAAACGAGGCGGGTTCATTCAGGCCCACAGCGCGCTCTCGTGGCTCTCAAGGCGGCCGCTGGAAGCAGATAAATTTAAGATACCTCTGAGCTTAGAGCAACCCATATGCACACAGATGACAGCGCACACACACCTTGTACTTGTCAGCCTGGCGCCACACAGTCTCGGACTGTGGCTCCACACCACCCACGGCATCAAACACAGCGACGGCGCCGTCCAGCACACGCAGGGCACGCTCCACCTATGTGTGAACGTGTGTGAATGATGTGTAAGCGTGTGAGTTTTAGAGAGGCAAGCATACTGGCATGTTGAAGAGCAACAGGCACTGTGACGCGCACGGAGCAGTTAACATGACGTACACAGGAGCGGCTGGTGTGCTGTTCGAGGAAACGCAAAAAATTGAGAGCACGAAGCTTTGCACATGTGCAGCTTATCTTGTCAGCAGGTGACGGTGTTGTGGTTTGAAATTCCAGCAAAGAAGCCAGGCCTTCAAATGCCCAGGGATACATACGGCATGATTTAAATTCCAGGGGAGCGTGCTCACCTCAAGGGTGAAATCCACATGGCCAGGCGTGTCGATGATGTTAATCACGTGGTTGTCCCAGAAGCAGGTGGTGGCGGCGGAGGTGATGGTGATGCCACGCTCCTGCTCTTGGACCATCCAGTCCATGGTGGCCGTGCCCTCGTGCACCTCACCAATCTTGTAGGACTTGCCGGTGTAGTACAGCACACGCTCAGTGGTGGTCGTCTGCATGAGTGTGCAACACATGTGCGGCAAGCAATTGCAAAAAGTGGAGATGGTAACTTTTGCGTGTTTGCTCGTTTCTGTTCGTTTCTGTGTACATGAGTGTGTCAGCGTAATACAAGCTCGCGAAATACAAGTTTGTGTTTGCGACATGTGCGTGATTGTGTGTATTTGATTGTGTGTGTGTGTATGTATGTGTGTGTGTGTGTGTGTGTGTGTGTGTGTGTGTGTGTGTGTGTGTGAGAGGGATATAATTGTAAACCACCCAAAAACTTTCCACACCTTGCCGGCGTCAATGTGGGCCATGATACCGATGTTGCGGTACTTGTCTACTGGCTTGGCACGCTCACCTGCGTCGTAGAACACACAGCAGTGATGTTTGATTTGGTGGCACAGGGAAAGTGACAGGTTGGGCAGTATTGTGTGGTGGGAAATAATACCCTCATCCGTCGCCTCACCCTCTACTGCTGCGGCTGCCTTGGCGGGGGCAGCGGCGCAAGATACGTTGCTACGTCTGGCTGATGCAGCAGGGGCCCTGGAAACCTGCAGTGTGCAGGGATGGACACGGATGTTTTGGTGGTGCACCCTTTTTCGCGCAGTCTCCCTGTCCAAAAGCAGTTGCCCCTACCTGGGCGCTGGCGAGCACGGGCGCTGTGGCTGTTGCAGATGCCAGGTTCATGGGCTTCACAGGGGCGCCCAGTGAAACTGGGGTCTGCTGACACTGCTTTGCGGACACCTGAGCCTGAGACTTCTGCATCTGCATCTTTGCGGCCATCCTGCCAAGATTTTGAAATATGTTTTAAAGCACGAGATGTTTCAAATTCCAGGATTCCCACAAACTAGGTATCCACAACCATCGTAAATATTTGTTGTTCATTATCATCAACAAAATCAGACGAGAGGAGGTCCCCCCAAGCGAGACTCCCGAATCCGGGAAAGACCAACCCCCCTAATTAGAAACAAAAACAGGCAAAATATTTCACACCATCCTCGTAAGAGAACAGGAAAACACTCCACAACCTCGTCCTATCATGTCCTATTGCCGCAACAACTGTCCTCATCCATCAATCCTTTACGGAGGACCTTTTGTAACAGATGATATTTAATTCCATTAAAGCCTGTCATCTCTGCATACACTAAGTTGACGCGATTCTCTTATAGAAACCGGCAAAAATGGTTGTGGGTTAAAAAACGTGAAAAGAGTCGATGAGCTCGCCTTCAGCATTCAGAAGATTGAATGCTCTGAATGCATTTGTCCTTGGAAGGGGAGGACAAGGACCGCAGACGTTTTGGCTTAAAACCGGCTACTGTTTGGCGAGCATCGGTAACTGGGAAGGGGGGGCCTTTTACAAGTTGCATTAATGATTTACTTTTCTGTCGTGGATGAGCCTGAGAGTAGCTTTTTCCTCAATTTACGCTGGCGTCACTGCTTAGTTTCTGGTTTTGTCTGGGATGATAAGCACTGCTCAAAGAAAAGGGAGAGCTTGCTTTTACATTTTAATGTGAGCTGCTCTCCAGAATTTTTGGAATTTTTGAGCCGACACAACTAAAAGCTAAAAGCTAGAAAAACAATACTTTGAAAAGTCTCTCAATGTACTGAGCTTGCATGCTTACCGCGACATTAAAAAGCCGGTTTTGCCTCTTATTTACCAATTTTCCTTGACCATACTTCAAATTCCTTGTGCATCTCCGTTAAAACCAAAACCAAAGCATGCCTGTTGTAAAAACATGAGCGATCAGCGACCAAATACACAATGAGCGAATTCACTTGAGATGTTGAATGGTCCCGCATGCATACAGTTTGATCGATGTGTCACTGCACTGCATATTATAATAAGCCAATCACACCTACGGTTGTGTCAACATAGCTCTGATCTACTACTTCTCCACCTGCTTAGCGTGGTTAATCTTGGTGATAGTCTTAGCTCGAGGTGGCAGCGGCTTGCTGGACGAAGGCTGCTCGTAGTCCTTGCCTATGTTGCGCCTCGCTGGCCTCGAAGGTTGCATGAACGTTTTGGCGGCTACGAATGCAATACCGCTTGGAGCCATGAGTAAACTCAGTGTTTCAGCGACACAGATTGGACAGACCATCCTGGGGAGACGTGGGAGGATAATTATTAGTGCATTGTGATCTTGCGGGTTCACTTGGTTGACCTCGTGCGTGCACCACAAAAAATCACCTTCAAGTGCTGGCTGCGGTTGCCTGCCAAACAACAACTCCTGCTCCTTTCTGAAATGAAGGGATCTCTATTTTTTTAGGGAGAAAATTTAATCATAAGGCGTAAAGATGAAGTGTGGGGTATTCGACTGCCGGAGCGATGCTTTATGGCGATAAGCAATCTATATTTCTCGGTTGGAATATATTCAAAAATTACCAGTTAAAAAGTTTGCGCCTCGCAAGCCAAGGCCGTCTTTTGCAATGGACTGAGTAAAAAATAAGAAATATTCCAGGGGGTAGAGAAGGCGGGAAGAGCCTTGCTTCGGAGTGCCGTCCATCTCACCCCCTGGAAAATAATTCTTACTTTTTACTCTGTCCATTGGAAAAGACAGGAGGTGCTGGCTTTGGCTGTACGAGGCACAAAATTTTTTAACTGAAAATTTTGTTTTTTGATACCAGTAGATTCTATTTCGATTTACAGAAAAAAAATTCGAGGGCCTTGATTGAGCTTCTCGAAATTGAAGCGCCATATTTAATCAAATACCAATTTCAGTTTTTATAGGCCATCGCATTTATGCTAGAGGCAGATCCGGCTGAGGCCGAGCATATGCTGGCCCAGGCCAAGCTCGCGATGAAAAAGAACGCATACAGCCTGAACAAAGCCATGGTATGAGAAGTTGTCAGAATTAGTGCCTTGCACACTCATCTCCTGATGCAAAGCTGTGTGAAGCAAGAGGTCTCTTATTCTGCTTAGTCCTCCTTGATGTGTCCAATGCTTGCTGCATAGGACGAGGACAATATGCGTGAAAGCCTGCGTTTCTCTGCAGCGATGCTCGGCGAACTTAGGACCTCACACCTCAGTCCACAGAAGTACTATGAGCTGTACATGCTGATCTTTGATCAGCTTGGGGACCTCGAGGTGCTTACGGATCAAACTGCGTGCTCGCACGTTTCGGTATTCCACGCACGACACACACACACACACACACACGCACACACACACGCACACACATACACACACGCACGCACGCACACACACACGCATACACACATACACACAGGCACACAGACATACACACCCATACACGTACACACACAGACACACACGCACACACGTATACACACACATGCACACATGCATTGAAACTGACACGTATACACACACGCACGCGTGCCTAGACACACACATGTATACATACACATGTGCACCCACATACATGCACACAGGCACACACACGTAAGAGCACACACACACACACACACATACACACATTCCGCACGCATGCACAACCTATAGAACAAGCTTGTGCTTTCTCAACACACACACACACTCACACACACACACAAGCTAGCACACACCTCACGCGCATGTGTGTGCACAGCACACACAAGCATATAGACATGCATGCATATTCACATACATACAGACATATGCACGTATGCACGTGTAAAGTAAACATATTCAAGTTGTCACGAAAGCAAACATTATTTGTGAAGCACAACACGCTTAGGCACTCGTACACACGCACACTTGCGCGAATAAATGCAGTAAACATATAGTTCATACAAGACACGCACACAACATATACAAAGCAGTTTGCGCATCGTACATACAAGTGCATGCACGCGTGTGCGCAGACACAGAGCAGCAACACGCGCAAACATTTACGCTCACAGGTGCACTCACATTCACTCGCACATACATAGTACCCATGCTCCTGTTAAAAATACGACCACTTTCAAAAGCTCCCTTCGTTTCACACAATTAATGAACTACCTAATACCAACATTGACAGGTATTAGTGGATCCACACACAATGTGTTTGCGCATATTCTCTCTGTGCGTTCCAGGCGTATTTCGGAGAGGAGCGCAGCAAAGGCAGGACGTACTCAGAGCTGTACGAGATGGTACAGCATGCAGGCAACGTGCTACCTCGATTGTGAGTGCTCTTCTCCTCCCTGCCTGCAAGCGTTCCCTCCTTCCCGTTCGTCCGATCAAAGCATTTGATTTTCATTTGCGGCAATAGCGTTTTCCATCAGCAGTGTACGCAACTCAGGTCAGAGCTAGCATGGTCAATCACCCCTCCGCGGGCGTCCACCTACGTCAACTTAGCGTCTCTGCACAGACTGTCACAACTGCTTTGAGCGCTATACAAAATATAAACTGTAATGCACTGCGTGTGCGTGTGCGTGTGCGTGTGTGTGTATGTGTGTGTGTATGTGTGTGTATGTGTGTGCGCACGTGCATCACAGTCACAACTGTGTTTGACCTGTCAGGTACGACATGGCAGCCGGAACCTTCAAAATTAAGCATTCCGCTGTGCTTTTCTCACTTTGTGCATGTTGAGTGTTGGCACCTACTTCCCAGGTACCTCATGGTTGCTGTGGGCTGCCTGTACATCAAAAGTGGGGAGGCCCCTGCCCGAGACATTTTGAAGGACCTTGTGGAGCTGTGCAAAGGGGTGAGAGGGGAGGCGAGCATGGGAGGAATTAAACGAGGTGCCTCACAGGTTTGGGGTCTCATGATTATGGCACACACAAGGCCGTCCCTCACACACCTCAGTTTCCGCTGGCTGTAACAAGTATATGGTACAATTAAATAAGTAACGTTTGGTAAAAGGGCAGAGCCTCAGGGGAGGCCATTTTTTTATGACGTCATCAGAGGCCGTTGAGGCTCCTTGTTGAGTTGGCAGCGGTTAAGAAACTGTTGCTTTGGTCGCGTATGCTTTCATGATGCCCCACAGAAGCCTGTTTAGGGATCAGTGCGACACAACAGGTGACGTCCATGAAACGACACAACCGCTAGTAAGGAGTCAATGGGAGTGCTGCCGCGCTCGTTCGTCACTTTCATTGAAAACCGACTCCAGCAAACAACTGTCCGACATGTTCTCTGTCCTTTTTGCCTTTGTGGCACATAAATCACCAGATTAGCATATGCGTGAATGCTCACGCTCGTGCGTCATTAGTCAATAGCACTAGCAACACCCTGTCCTCCTCTGGTTTGTGAGGGGTGGGAAACGCTCAGTGTAGAGGTGAAACTCTGTCAAGTATGCCTCTTCACTCAGCCAAAGTAGGCACGCACACCCAGCCAAAGCAAGGGATCGACTCGTTTATCTGCAGGTGCAAGCCCCCCTCCCGTTGTTGAAATAAGATCAAGTAATAGGGTTGGCCAGAAAAAGTGTATCACCCTGTTGCGCCTTCTGTCTGCCTTCTGCAGTGCAGCACTCTGCCGCGCTCAGCCAAGCAGAGTATCCGCTCCTGTCCTGCTCTGCACCTAAAGTGACCCACCTAGTGTGATTGCTTAACCGTGTTGTTCCGCATGCTGACGTAGCACCCCACCACCCAATGTGGTTGCTTGCCTGCGGGTGCAACACGCCATTCAATCGATGTCATGGTGATGCCCATCCACCCTTTGATACTGCGAGTACACCACACCATTCAACCGACTTCATGTTGTTGCCCACCTGCATTCCCTGCTGGTGCAACATGCCACTCATTCCACATCATGGTATTGTGTACTCGTGTCCCTTGCAGGTGCAACACCCACGCGCGGCTTGTTCCTGCACTCTACCTGTGCCAGCATACGCACCTAGTTTCACGCTTTTGCATGCCTGTGTCCCCTGCAGGTGCAACACCCCACGCGTGGCCTATTCCTGCGTTCTTACCTGTGCCAGCGCTCGCGCACGCTGTTGCCGGACTCTTCTACCTCTGCGAGTGAGTACGTGTTTGTGCATTTTATGAGATTACCTCACTCTCTTTATTCTACCATTCCTTTATCCTGCTTTGATAATTAATGGTAGGAAATGCTTTGCACTTGTTTTTAAACCGACTAATGCATGGGGGATAATTCGCCTTATTTCGTCTGGCTGCTAGCAATGAAACCCAGCAACGTCAAATGCCTCGTACTCATATAACATTTTAAATTTTATCACACAGACATACAAGTATGCGAAATATATCACGAGCATGCACAAACACACACACACACACAAGTACACACGTACACATGCTAATGTACCCACACACTCGTTGCTATTTCTGCAGCAGCTGCAGAAACTGTGGCACCTGACCAAAGGCAGAAGATTTGTGAAGGGGGCACCATTGCTGACTCATTGGATTTTCTGCTGTCCAATTTCGTAGAGATGAACAAGCTGTGGGTGCGGATGCAGCATCAGGTGTGTTTGCAAACCTGTGAAAATGTATGCAAACATTAGAAGTATAACTGTGTGCACATTTACGTAGTTTTTTGGAAGGAGGGGGGGGAGAAGTTGTTTGCTCTTGATTTGACTTCCTTGCTTGCGGCACTTATTAAATCCGTATATGAAAGCAGCAAATCCAAAAATCACACACAGACACAGACACACACTTACTCACTCACTCACTCTCACACACTCACACACACACACACGCACACACTCACACACACACACACACTCTCTCTCTCTCTCTCCCTCTCCCTCTCTCACACACACACACAGACACATACACACACATACAGGGAACTGCACGCGACCGAGAGAAGCGTGAGGTAGAGAGGCAGCAGCTTGCAGACCTAGTAGGGCGCAACCTCACCTACATCAGCCAACTGGATGGCCTGGGCTTCGACCTGTACTCCCAGCAGGTGGGATTGATGGCTCGATTCTTTTGTTGTGCATGTCAACTTGTGCGTTTTGTATCACGTACTGGGTGCCTTGTGCTTGCGATGTTTGGCATGTCATGCGTGCTTCTTCTTAATTGGCAGATCCATGCTCAAAGATGGTGACTTTCTAACCTGTTTAGCTGTCATGCCTATTTCCCCTTCACATTTTGACAAGGTTGGTCCGTGGCCCCTGGTGATGCATTAACGCTTCAGTTGCAGACATGGTTGCTCTGTGCCATTTCATATTTGTGGACCTGTCCTACGGATTTCGTCAAGCCCTTGCATGCTGTCGAATTGGTACACAAGAAAATTGCTTTTTGCTCTAAGCGCATCACCCACATAGGCCTCTTATGATGTGACTGGCTAAGAAGTCTTCCTCCTTGTGCACTTAGGTCCTTCCTCGGGTGATGGAGCAGATCATCAGCTGCAAGGACGACATTGCGCAGCAGTACCTGTTCCAGGTAAAGCTCCATGGCATTATTTTACAAAGAGGTCTTATTGCAAGAAAACAAATTAAGGTCTTTGGAATGAGGAAGGGTGGGCAATACGTCTGGTGGACAATAGGTGCTTTGTGCAGCACGGGCTGATAAAGTTTTGAAACAAGCACAACATACGAGATTTGTAGGTCAGGGCACACATACACACACACGCACACAGACACATTTTCCCTCTCCCTCTCCCTCTCCCTCTCCCTCTCCCTCTCCCTCTCCCTCTCCCTCTCCCTCTCCCTCTCCCTCTCCCTCTCCCTCTCCTACTCCCTCT
>Ga0307942_1000627_pt1 | contig 25270 bp, 27 predicted proteins | sample OrgLakmetagen175_FD_201846 | JGI IMG/M metagenome (GOLD analysis project Ga0307942, IMG submission 201846) | Saline water microbial communities from Organic Lake, Antarctica - #175 | ecosystem: Environmental > Aquatic > Non-marine Saline and Alkaline > Saline | place: Antarctica: Organic Lake... | reverse complement strand
AGTAAAGAGAAAGAGAACGTTTGTGTTGAAGAAGCGCGAAGAGAAAGCATCAAGGAGAACGAGAAGAAAGCTGTTGATATGTCTCAGGAAGTTTGTACAAGAAGCATGGTCAGAAACAAGACACACAGCAAAGCAAAGGAAAGGAAAGCGAAGCAAAAGTTTATGATGATAAGCATTAGCCTCATTAGGACCAGGAAAGGCTGTTTCCAGAAGCCAGAGCCCCAACGATAATGAAAGGTTTTCAAATAAAAAAGGCCTTCAGTCAAAAATTGCGACTGCTAGCCTGCTCATACAGACAACTGATTGATGGGGGAAAAGCAAAGCTTAATGTTGTTCTGGCTTTGAATTTAAAGTACACACGTTGTGAGCACAATGCTTACCTAACATCATCCGATGTCCCCGCCCTTTAAGACCAAATGTATCATTATGAAATACAGAACGGGCACCCTATATAATCAAATACATGCGGTATTGTTCAAACTCTCAACAAGTCAAACTTCCCCCCTCTGCCCACAAGTAGACAGTGCCCTGCACATCCTTTCTGGGTGCCAACACACACAAATAAGGAATATGATCACCGAAAGACACAACTTAGCATGCCGCATGATCTTAAAGGCTATCAGCAAAACAGGCTCCTTAGGATCATGCATGCATGCGCATTGTCTCCAAAGACATAGACAGCAACAAAAGGATGTATGACCATGCAAAATCTCCAGATTCCTGAAACAGCTGAAAGTAGAATTGTTCCCAAATGGCTCTTCTCCCCCCCCTTCCCAGATAAAGACAAACTTACCTCCAGCCGCCCAAATTTTGTGCTGGTTACTCCCATCGCTGCAAGAACACAAAAACAACAAACTAATGTAGGGGGGTTCTTCGGAGTGGCAGGGGGAAATTGAGGGAGACTGGGAGCACCTCAGCAGCACCGCCAGCCACCAGTACAGCCACCAACCCCAGACAGCACCGACCTAAAGACCTCAGCAAACCTCGGCGTGACATCCACCTTGTCGAGATCAAGTACTGTGAGGACACCAGACCTCAGAATTAGCTGAACGCCGCAAAGGAACCGCACAAAGACCTTTGCAACATTCTCCAAGGATCCTCCGTTACTCTCCACATCTGTAACATGCATAAGCAAAGTACAATTTACTTGTCGCTAATTCATCCGGTTAACCATTTTGGCCACTACGCTACAACATCATCCTTTTGGGTGTGGGCGGCACCATCTACAGCACTCACACTCTGAAGCCTTTCAAGGAACTGGGTCTCGATTTTCAAAGAGCCACGAAGCTTAGCTTGCCTCCAAGCTCCATGTGTGCACTCTGTGAACTTTGCTGCTAACTTGTCCACACCAGACGTGCCCTTTCCAGTACTGTTATCAACTCTCATCAGGAGCCGGTTTCAGGCCAAGCCTGCAACCCTCCTGATCCCCATTGATTTTTCCCTTCCTTTTCGCGGTGGAGGAGCTTTACAGTACTCGGTACCAAAGTGGCTCCTTTTCCTTAATTAATGTGGGGAGTGGTTTTCACTGCCTGCGTAGTTTTTCTTTTCTTATCAAGAAAATATTATCGATCATCTGATCATCAATTTATAATACAAAACACTCAAATACAGCTCAGTCACCTACCCTAAGGCTCTGGTACTTTTCAAACCACCGCGACACGCTGCAACCACACATCACCCTCTCCATTAATACGAAAATTTCGATACTATAGCAAGCTACCATGTACCATGAATACTACCAGACCCTTATTAAAAATGGCACTGCCAATGGAGCCACTAGCATTGTTTACCTAACAGCATCCTACTATGTCCCTGTCAAAACCAAGTGCATCATTATGAAATACAGAACAGGAATCCTGTACAACCAAAAGCATGCGGGTTCAAGCACTCGATAAACCAAGCTTGCCCCCTCTGCCCTCAGCTAAACAGTGCCTTGCATATCCTTTCTAAATGCCAACACGCACACACAGATAAGGTATATGATCACTGAGGGAGACATGATTTAGCGTGTAGCATGATTGCGTAAGCCATAAGCAAGACAGGCCTAGCACTGGTTTTCCCACCTTGGAGGCCTTTCCTGGTCCAAAGGCGTAATCAATTATCAATAAGGGACTGGCACATCCAGCTTATTGAGCAACTAACAGCTTATTGACCAACTAACAGCTTACTAGATTCGTAGCTGCCACTGATTGAGCGTGACAAGTCAAGGTAATGAAAATATGAATATGTTTTGTGTAATCTGCATGGACTTTGTCGTGGGTCTGATGGCTTTTTCTGAGTGCTGTGGCGTGTAGACCAGTAAATAATTCTAAGGCCGTGGAGTGCGTTGCTTTCTTGTATGGCTGCTGCAAATGGTGCCTGACCCAAAAGGTTGGGAGCTCCACTGGTATGGCATGTGAGCACTCGGTCAAGCCAATGCTGCTTTTAACACAACAACAGAGCCTTACTACCTAATACTGGCAGAAAACAGTAAAATTTGTATTTGTTGGGATCTGTGCTACGGTAGCAATGCTACCCAACCAATGGAGGCAGAAGGCCACACACACAGAAAAGGGGTAGCAACGCACACCACGAACTGAGGAAAGGCTGTTCAATTCATGAGAATTACGACAAGAGTGCTGCAGTCCGCGCTCTTTTCTTACTTTCTTCCTTCCTTTCTTTGAGCTGTCTCCACACATTCGATGGCAGCTGCTTTCCGCGTCGTAAGGCAGCAGCCTGCAGGCACGGACAGAAACACCAAACGTCAATGAAACGTCAATTGCCAAGGGTTAATAGCTATGATTGTGGCTAAATCCATAAAAAAGCGTCCTTCAATATAAGTTGATGGATCCTCTGCGTCTGCCGCAGCTTTATTTGACAACAAAGGAGTGACGAACAGCTGTTATTTGTTATTTATTTAGACACAAGGAATGTACTCATGTCTAGAGCAGGGTAGACTAGAGTAGGGTATACAAATAAAACCTGCACCAGACGTCTTCCTAACACCGAATAACAGCCAAAAAATAGATTAAAATAAACCTGTTTGGGCCATGGTGGCTGTATGCCACAGCACCAAACCCCACACTACTGCATCTGTAACTTTGATCCTGGTGCTTTTGGTGTCTAGACTGTGGTTTAATACACAGCCTTCATGTTTGGTCTTTGTGTATAAACGCAAACATGGGTGACAGAAGCACTGCATGTAGCCCCAAGCCTGCGTGAAAACAATTCAGGCAAACTCTTCTAGCAGTTGTACAATAAGCCAGCCAAATCTGTGAAAAGCGACAGTTCGTTGAGATACAGGTAAAATTTTCGACGAGCTGGCGTCTCAAATATATGCAGCCAAGTTGCTCAACTGTGTGCAAAATCACCAATGAAAACTATTCATCGGAACTAAGACCAATTGCAGAAAAGGCTTGGACGCTTTGATAGCATCCATTACCCATCAAAAACAACAAGTCTCGTAAACAAACCAAACAGAAAAGTGCATTAGCTGAGACAATAGTGCAAAGCAAGTACCTGCAGGGAGTGCTCCAACTGCTCAGGGTTGCACCAGCTGCTGAGCTCCCGATACAGGGAACCAGGGGTGCTGCCTTCAGAGCCTGCAACTTGGAGTCGGCGCCGTCGTGGGTTGTACTCGGCAGCTGAAGCGAAATCTTCTGGATTGGCTGGACCTGCAGCAATGTCACAATGCTGGAGAAATTGAGGGTGCATGCAGAGAAGCGAGCTGAGGTCTAGTTGAATTTGGAGTAAGGAAAGAACGGCAAGGAGGAAAAGTAGGCAACTACACAGCCAAAAAACCCTCGTTGTCCATGCCGAGGATTGAAACACAGTTGATGTATTTGCAAACCGGTTCCTTTTCCTCACGTTATAAAATGCTAAATCCAATACCACTTTGATCGACCGCATGATCACTTGCCACAGGTAGTTTAACAACCAACATTTTCTGCGCTTTCAGTCCTTTCTATTTCAGTAAAACCTGAGAGAAAAGCAAATGCCTAGCCCCTACTGACAGGTTGTCATCTTGAGCTTAAAACCTGGAATGGCGCACCTACCCTTATTATGTAGTCCTCCGTATAGGTAGCTGAACTCAACAAGGTCCTGCAGGCTTTTCCCTGACGCTGCAGCCAAACGTGCTAGAACAACAGCGTCGTCATCCTGCGGTAGACCAGCCATGGCTGCATGTGCGTAGTCCACCGCGCTCTCGCAGTCGTTGTGTTCCCCTTGCTGCTGCTCAGATGCGCCAGCTTGGGTGCTGGCCACAGTAGGTGCACCTGAACAACCAAGAGCCAAAAGCACGGAGCAACAATACTGGGCACGATAACATCTCTGATGCAGACATGCTGATGCAGTGTGGATGTACTCTAGCGTGTACTAGGCCAATGTTGCACAACACAACTTGTGCTCATGTCCTCCTGAGAGGAAAAGATTTGCACTGACACCCTTAAAGCCCTCGGGCAGCTCAAAAGCATATGGACTCACCAGGCTGACTTGCCCTTGCCCCATAAAGCAGCCAGTGCTCCCAAACAGGTGCAGGGGGCGCTTGAGGATGGTCAGAGGGGGGCTGCTTCCATGATGCACGCCAGTCGGTGAGCCTGTGAACAGTTTGCAAGACAGAAGGTCGGCTTGCCTTCATGCTGCTTCTTGGTTTCGAGACATGCCACCTAGCAAGGTGAGAATGACAAGGTAGAGGTGCCATAATGTTTGCAGCCTGCAACTATCGCTGGTTCTCATACACCCTAACAATGAGGTTCCAAAGGATGCACAACGTTCACAGTTTTTGCCGTAAGGATTAGCAAAACTTACAGCACACCATCTCCGAGGAGTTCAGCAAGTTCAACTGCACAAGCCTCCGTCTCCCAGCTTGCTCCTCTTTCATGTCCCAGGCCTGGATCTTCCTTCTGCTCTTCTCTTAAACCTTCCCTCAAACCACCATCTTCCTCTCCCCTCGGGCTTTCTCCTTGTCTGTCACTATAACCTTCAGCTGAAAGCGGACTTGGCTTATAGGCTGCATCCGCAGCGATTTCTGGCCCTTGCTGTGACCCCCCTGCTTGCTGTTGCTGCTCCTCCTTATTGGCATGGTGCGGCTCCTCTCTGTACCACACAAGCAGATCCATGGGCAGATGCCATCGAAAAGACCGCAATGCCTCAATAGTGAAAGGTCCCTGTGTGGGTGGGGCAGCAGAGGCCTTTGACATGTTGTTATATCCACAAGCATATAATCCAGCTCAACAGGCTAGAACCAAAATTTTCACCTGTTGCTTTCCATGAGGATCCTCGTAGTACCAGCCACAGGTTGCAGAGTCGGTACTCGTGTTGACTGCAAGCTGTACAGACTGGTGCGCCGCAGCAGCTACCGGTGGATGGCGGTAGGGAGCCAAGCAGGCTAAAAGGGGTACCGTGCTGCGCGGGGTGAACGGAGGGCGCAATGTGTGTTAATTCCCAGACAGTTTCCAATCTCTGAAGTTACAACCTCTGGAGTCCCAATCTCTGGAAACTCTGGAGCAATTACTTGTCAACAAGGCCTTGCAGAAGTCAATAGCGGGCAAGTACCTAGTTTGGGTTCCCAATGGTGGTTCCCACTGGGTCACGTTCAGCTTCCTGTTAAAATAGTAATGCCTGTTGTGCTGGGTGCACCAAGCGGCTTCCCAGTCCATGTTGTGCAACCTGTTTCGGTTTGGAATGAAATGACTCTTCACCAAATTCAACAGATTTATACTGGAGCAACAACATCGGAATATAGTATTTAAAGCGAAAATGATGCTGAAGAGCAGTCATCTGACTGTTGCGAGCCCGCAAAGGAGCCAACTGCCAGCCTGTGCCCAGCACAGTGCTTTTCGCCTGAAAACCCCTGTGTTCAGGAGCAGGAATGCTGCAAACGCCGGCGGAGGAGGAGCGCCCAGCCTGCGGGTCGCCTCTACAGCTGAGCGCGCCAGCACGACAGACTGGGCCCAGATTGCGCAGCAGATGGACAGCGCTTCCCCCCTGGAGATTATGGACCACGTAAGATGGCTTCATCGCAATATGATTTCATTTCAGGTTGAGTCCAAGAGGTCTCTAGTCGGCATCACTGTTCCTTATCCTTCCCTCCTTTTGAACAAAGGCGCTCGCCACGTTTGGCAACGACGTGGGCATCGCCTTCAGTGGCGCGGAGGACGTGGCCATGGTGGAATACGCGCACCTCACAGGCCGTCCATACCGGGTTTTCAGGTATGCCAAAAGAGAGAGAGTTTGTGTGTGTGTGTGTGTGTGTGTGTGTGTGTGTGTGTGTGTGTGTGTGTGTGTGTGTGTGAATATACGTGCGTGCATGCATGCATGTGTGTGTGTGTGTGTGTGTGTGTGTGTGTGTGTGCGCGTGCGCGTGCGTGCGTGCATGTGTGCGTGTACTTATGTTGTGGGGTGGGTGTGTCTGTGTGCGCTCGCATATGCAAGCCTGGCCCTGGCAGGCCATGATGGTGCTTACTCCTCTTCCACTCTCCGCCAAGCAGCCTTGACACCGGACGCCTGAACGCTGAGACGTACCAGCTCTTTGACCAGGTGGAAAAGCACTACGGCATCCGCATCGAGTACACCTTCCCAGATGCCCAGGAGACGATGGATTTAGTCCGCTCAAAGGGGCTCTTCTCATTCTACGAGGATGGCCACACGGAGTGCTGCAGGGTTCGCAAGGCAAGTGCAGCACAGGCTGGCATTGTCAGTGCAGCATTTGGGGGGGAAGTATACACTGCATGCATCTGGTGTAAGCATTAGACTGAGCAGTGTTGTTCAGGCGTATTTTCAAAGTTCCGGTTTGCCCTAAGCCTTGTTGAGAATAAGTGCGGGCTGCCCTAAGGGGCTTTGGAAATAGTTGCGGTTTTGCCTTTCATAAATTTTCCAGTGTGTGTGTTTAATAAATTTGAAGGCCTTTATGAGGTTCACTTAGGGCGGGGGGACAGGAGGAGGAGGCAGTATCTTTGGTAATAACAAATGTTCTCGAAAAATGAGGCTTCACCTTCAACTTGAACAACTGCCACACTGTCGGGATCAAGAGCAAAAATAGATTCATCCTCAACTTCGTCACTGCCTTTTTCATCCTCAAGCCATAGAGCATCATCATCATCACCATCATCACCATCATCATCAGCGCAAAAAGCAAAGTCAAATTTCTGGCTCACCATCATCTATACCATCTTCAAGCCTCCCTATCTCAATTTGGCTAACCTTTTTGTGCAGTTGGTTAAGCACCATGCAACCGGTCCACTCAATCCAGGGAAACTTTTCCACCCACTTCTTGCGTGTGGCCTCTTTGACAACCTTCTTCTCTCTTTTCCTCATCATCTTGTGTGAGGTCAACAATTTCACTGCATGGGAAGGGTAAGCGCAGGCCCCTGGAGGTGGGAGACACACTCTTTGCGCGCACAGCTTGCATGCTCTTCATGCATCTTGCTTGCAAATGCACTTTATCACATGCCCACCTTTTGCCCTGTGGTTTGTCCACAGCAACGCCCACCAGCCTGTGCAGCAGCAGGGTGCAGAACTGCACAATGCCCATGGGCTGAGCAGCTGCATGCTGTGAGGGAGGGGGCTCTGTGGGGGCTGGCTCAGAGGGCACTGCAGGAGGCTGAGCAGGGGGAGCTGAACTCGGAAGGACTGGGACGAATAAGGGTGCTTGTGGCTGAGGGGGCTCGAGGGCCACACCCTGCCCGTCAACTTCCATCGCGTCCCCCCCCTTCTGCCGTGATGGCCTCTCCCAGTTCAGCTGGCCCCTCGCCTTCAGGGTTGGGGCCACGGGCACGAGCGACTGCTTGTCTGCTGCTCCTGGGGCTGGGGCTGGGGCTGGGGCTCCTCTGCTTTCCTCCCTCCTCCCCTCCCCCTCCCCCTTTCCCCGAGTCAGCGCCCTGCGGCTGCCATGTCCACTTTTGCCTGTACCCATACCTAAATTTTGCCCTAAGCAAAATTTAAAATAATGCGGGCTGCCCGCATCTGCCCGAAACCATTTTGGGCTGGCCCTTTGGGCCAGCCCAAAATTAACTTATAATATGCGGGCGCCGCGCGGGGTGAACTACACTGGTTTTGGCCAAACCCTAAGAACCATACATAGAGTGCAATTGCCTTTATTTAGGGTTGAGGGTGAGGGTTAACTATTAAAGGTGATGTTTAGGTTAAACAGGATTAGACTCATGAAATCAAACCAGCATTTGGAAGCTTGCAATGGGGAATTACACGATTCACGTGTTATGATATGCGTTATATCATTAAATATAAAGACAATTGAGTGTGCTACAACGTGTTTTTGAGGTTGGGGCTGCATGTTGGATTATGCTTTTTCAATTTAGGATAAGGTAACAGTATCCTAGCATTTTAACCTCCTTTTTTCCTGAGCACTCTTGCGATGTAATCACTGGACAGAGAGATTCAGCAGGAATTGGACAGGGTTATGAGCTCATGAAAAGATTGAGTTTAGTCTTTTGATAACGATGCCCCGTCATCATTCCTACGGGATTCTTCATGCGGCTTGTAATGAGACAACGTGTCAAGGCTTGCAGAACGACCTGTTGTAGATTGTGTAAGCTTGCCCTTGTAAATTCGGACAAGGAGATCACTGGGGGTGAAGGAGATACAAAAATCTTGAGTACTAAGCTGGCCACGTTATTATATGAGAAACGAAGCTCAGTGGCAAGCTGGAGTGAATCATGTGTTTCTTTTTGTACCTTAATGACATCCAGCCTGAACTGATAGAAGCAGGTGATTCTGGCACTATCTGTTCCCCCTGAACTCTCATGGTTGTTCGCAGGATGCTGCTGCCGCTCCAGGTGGAAAGTCCCTTATCCTTGCTCATCAAATGTTTTCCATCTACAAGAGTGTACCACCGCCATCCAATAGCGAGGCCCAGGTAGCTGAGGATGGCAAGACCCAGCAGCAGCAGCAGCAGCAAGATGAGACGCAGCTACCTCAGACACGCTCGCATAGCACACCGACAGATGGTACAACAGAGGCACCTAGCTGCAGCAGCGGTTTGGCAGTTGCGCAGGAGAAACATCATGGGCAAACCGCCAAAGGCAGTTTACTTGTGGTGAACGAGCCTGATGCCGCAAGAAGGGCGAGACTGCAACGTGTGCTGGCAGAGTACCTTCCCCACGCGCTTGTGGCAGGTTCTGGAGGGGGAGCAGGGGCAGGTTCAGGGCGCCGTGGCCCTGTGGGTGCTTTGCGTGTGACTGGGCATGAGGCTGACAAGGTATGTGACTGAGCATGAGGCTGACAAGGTGACTGATGACTAGGCATGTGACTGGGCATGAGGCTGACAAGGTATGTGACTGGGCATGAGGCTGACAAGGTGTGTGATCCTGTAAAAAAAAGGGTGTTCAGCAGGAAAACAGGCCTCCTGCTCTGTGTTTTTGTGTTCTTGCAGTGGAGATCGTTATGATCACTGGGGCACTGGAAAAGCCAAGGAGGTTGCTGTTGAAATCAATAGTCTCCCGCCGTACAGCCGCACTTCCCCAACTGACACAAGCCGGAGTGCTCTGAGTGCAAGCATTTTAATTAGGTAGAGAGATAGTATTTCCGGCCTTCTGAACAGTCGTACTCGAAAGCCTAGATCCTGTTGCTTCTCAATTTGCTGATCTGCAGTACTGGTCTCGGCATGAATCAGAGCGCTATGACAGAGTGCTGCTGGATGCGCCCTGCTCGAATGACCGCCACATTGTGCAGCAGGTAAGATCTGTGACGCACACCCCAAAAATGCTGGGTTTTTCTGTGGCTTTCAGGGGATTTCTTTTGACTATATGTATAGTTTATGGGGTCTCCTTAATAGAAAAACGTTTACATCCCTCGTCACAACGCACACACAGACAAGCTAGGCGAATGCAGTTGCGTTATGACACCAAAATAACAATTTTCGGTTTGCAATCCAGATGAGACCATCTGGCGCAAAAGCCGGTTTGTGTCTGCGCATTACCTGGTCCAAAATCACTGTGTAAAGCATGTTGTGCGTCTAAGTGCCTCACACAGTTTGAAATGCAATGAGCGAGAGCATCTAAAACTGCAGTTATGTTCATGTGATATGTGCCTTGCAACCAATGGCCAATTAATGAATACTCGGTGGGCATTGCACAACTGAACATTGCAGAGTTGTGCCAGACGCGGGCTAATTCCTTCGAGAGACTGGTCGCTGCTGATCTGCAGACAGGTCGCCGCACTGCAGCTGCAGTTGCTGTTGGCTGGACTGCGAGCTTTGGCAGTGGGAGGCCGCCTAGTATATAGGTGAGTCGCCTTGTTCTTTAATCTTTGGATGCTGGTAATAATTTACAGGTTAAACAACGTCTTTGCTAAAATGGCTTGTGATGAAGAGGAGATAGGTATGTCTTTTCTTGCCGAGGTACTCAACTACTTAGCTGCTTTTTTATCGATTCATTTTCGTTGTTATACAAATCCCTCTGATCATGCTCTCTTCCTTCTCTGTCTTAAAAGCGTCAACACTAACTCCTTTTGTTCAATGCCTGTCTGCTATATCACAGTACGTGCAGCCTGGCTTCCATTGAAAACGATGGCGTAGTGTCCAAGGCCATGGAGCGCTGCCCGCCTGGCAGCATGCGTGTGGTATGCCCAGGTGATGCGGACTACTACCCGTCTTCTTTGGGAGGAAGCCAAGCTGACTTATTGCAAGAGACGTTCCGCCCCGACACCACAAAGCACGGCGTGCTGCTTTTGCCAGATATCACAGGCTATGGTCCCATTTATGTGTGTGTGATTGAGAAGAAGGAGGACCTTGCTGCAGCTCAATTGAGACTTCAGATGCTAAAAGTAGTTGAGGAGGAGGAGGCTACAGAAGAGGGGGACACGAATGAAGAGGCGTAATCTTTGATTGGAGATCCCTGTACGTGAGCAGCCAGGCCAGGCTGGAGGCCTTAGCACTCCAAACTAAACTGAAAACTGATGCCTTGCTATCTCGAACAATGTAAACCTTCCTGGGAGCATGTGTTCCACCAACCCGCTGGTCTTCATGCCACAGCACTCACAAAAAGACTAAACTTGCATGCCATCAGATCCGCAACAAAAATCATACAAACTAGACGTGACATTATATAAAATCCTGGTGTTGTACAAGCCTTAAGGCAAGGTAAGGTTACATCCCTAGTATGTATGCCGCATCTGAGCGAAGGCTTGGGAAAAGGCCTGTAACCAAACCCAAAAGGCACATAAATAATTAAAGGAAAAGGGCCAGTCATCTCAGCCACAAAAGAGGCCACACCATATTTATCAGAATAACAATTTAGAAAAGAGAAGGGGAGGAGGTACACACATCCGCATTTGTCTGTACAGCCCAAGAGCCAAACAAAGTACGTGTGTTTTGTGGCTGGCAGGAGAAAACAAGCTTTCTTTTTATTTTCTCATTCTTTTAAGATCCTTCTGTTTTTGCAATCTTTATTCCTCTCTTGCTCCTTGGCGCTCCCGCCTTGCTTGAGGGGCCGCCCGCCTCCATGACTTTCCTTCCCTGCAGACAAGACATGAAGGAGAAGCAGGGTGTGCTTCAGCTTTGGGGTTGGGGGTGTGGAGTAGGAGCAACAATCAGAGAAGCAAAGAGTTGATGCTCAGAGGAACTATCAAAAGTACAGATACAAAAAAAAACTCCTTCCAGTCACCACACTCACCACCATTGCCTCTCTGATGGCCGTGGGAGGCGATGGTCGCCCCGCCACCGATGGGGCCACCGGCCCGGCCTGCAGACCAGATGCAGAGGCAGGGAGTGCTTCAGTTAAATTTTGGGGGTGTGGAGTGGGAGCAACAATCAGAGAAGCATAGAAGTTATGCTCAGAGGACTTAACAATAGCACATATGTAAAACAAAAGCAGCCACTATGTGCCAGAGAACACATAATTGGCGGCACAAACCAGACCAAGAAATGTGTGTACAAGTACGACACAGAGCAGCTTGGGAAGGTGAAGGCACTCCATGCTGCTGCAGCTGAATAGCAGGAAAAGTAGAAGGAAAGAGAGGAGGCTGCACATTGCCCATTAATTGGAGAGGTTTGCACGGGAGGAGGGCAACACACCTGCACACGCGCATACATATACGCATACACGCACACATTCATACACACATATACCCACTCACACACACACACACACACACACTACACACAATACACACACATACACACACGGCTCCCCCCAGGCCCTATTACAAGAACTCAATGGGGGTTTCTTAATAGGCAAACTGTACTTAATCCGAACGGATTTATATCACCTAGTAACTCTTTGTACCTCTTATTTCTTGATTACACTCTTTAAACTTGGAAGAAAATCACGCAGGCAGTGAGAGCCACTCCCCCATGAAAAATAGAAAACCACTCTGGTACTGAGTACCGTAAATCTCTTTCCCATAGCAGACATATAGGCAGAGAAGCAAAAGTTAATTACTTAGCCGGCAGAGAAGCAGAAGTTAATTACTTAGCTCTGAAGTGCAGTCTTCTAAACTTGGGAGCTTTTCATCTAAGTTGATTTTCCTTATCAAATCAAAGGCGTCCTTCCACCACTATAGATGATCTGACTAGTACAGCCCAAAATATTACACCTTTGTCAATTTATGCTCTTTTATGCTGCAATGGGCAGGCTGAGTTGCTAGATCAAAAATTAAGGTTTATAAAGTGGTAAGATCTGAGGCCCTTGTACCGTATCATACCGTACGTACCGTATCGTACTGTACGTACCGTATCGTACCGTATGTACCGTATATACCGTACACGACAATACTGTCTGAAACAGTTCAAGCTGAGTTCAAACAGTTCAAGCTGGGTTCAAACAGTTCAAGCTGAGTTCAAACAGAAACAGTTCAGTTGCTCAAACAGTTCAAGCTGAGTTCAAACAGTTCAGGCTGAGTTCAAGCTGAAACAGCTACACGAACATATCATTGAGGGCTGGAGAGAGCTTGACAATTGACACCACATGAGACTCACCATTCCAGCAGAGTTATGAGGACTTATCACACACATTTTGGTGTACCTCTGGGGATTGTTCCTGGCTGGTGGGATGGCAGAGAAATAAATCACCGGTTTGTGTTGCCTCTCCATACCTTCACTTGTGTATTTCCAACGATCTCAGCCGTGCATTTTCTTGCCTTCGCCTTTCTTGCCATAATTTTCTGGTCCAAAGAATGCGTCATAACAGGGATAGAAGGCCTCATGAGCTCAGGGTACGTGACAAATGTGACTGGCACACTATTCAGGATGACGAACACATCTTGTTGGACTGTCCGCATGAATATCATATCTTGTCACACAGCGCCGCCAGCTGGTCTTCCCACCTCAGTATGAGGATAGCCCAACTCGTTTGAGGACATTTTTGTACCGACTATTGTCACAGCTCGCAAGCCTTATGCCTTTGCTTCCAAAGCTTAAGGGAGTCCCGACCACCTGATCTCCACTGAGCCCATTCCTCTCTAGGTGGGATGTTGTGTCTCTGCGTCAATTGGGTAGAACAAGACACAAAACCTTTCTTTTCTTTACTTTTGTTCTGCTCATTAAGGAGTGTAAAATTGTAAACAAATGAATCACTATTTTAATATTAGCTCTTCAAATATTTGCAATTGCACTAAGGAAGGTACCATCAGGCATGATACCAGTCTGTCCACCTCAATTTAACATTTGCCTCCTAATCGTTCTATTCCGCTTGCATCATGAGATGCATAGGGCCCTGTCATCATTACCAAGGAACAAAAAGAAGCGGGAGAGGAGAAAGTAAGTGTCAGCGGCAAGCTTGACAATAGAACAATAGCGAGTGCTCCGCCGTGTACAAGCCAGGTTTTAGCCTCTTCAATCAGGGTTGCAGCGAGCCCACCAGCGCCCTTGCGGCAGAGTCAAGAGTCTCAAGCGTCAGGAGTGACAGGAACCATAAGACGAGGGCCCACTGGGACGTGGGTCGAGAATTATTGGGGCGCATAGCGCCTTGTAGGAAGCAACCTAGAATAGATAGAAGTATGCGAAAGAGAGAGTTGTGTTCTCTAAGGAATAAAAAGAATGAGAAGGGAAGCAGAAACCTGAGAAAATCAGAAGGTGAGAACATCTCACTTTATGCTACACTTCAAGAACCTGAGTTCAGGTGCTTCACACTGAACTCAAAAGGTTAAGGTTAAGGTTACATCACTATATATGCCTCAAAGGGCATCTCAGCGGAAGCTTGGAAAAAGCCTGCAACCTAACCTATGTAAACAAAGGGGAAGCGTCTATGATAAGTAAGAGAAAGAGACGGAATAAAGGTCTAGGCTGGAGAAGGAAAGGAGAGTCAAGAAGAGGTGTTTCACACTGAACTCATAAGTTTTATGCTATAGTATGCCAGTCAAGTTGTATCACTGCTGCATTGATTGCATGCAGTCGAAATTGCAATTGTAACTTATGGTATTATGCTTAGGCAGCAACGGCACCCATCTCAATTTTGACCAGTGCTTTGTCGCCGTGTAATTTTGAAAGATCCAGCAGGAGGCTTGTTCATGTCAGTGTCACCTCTGGTAAAAAGAAAAATGTCATGCTCTGCCATACAGATATGATATACAAACAACAGCGTGCTGCAGTGCAATCATAAGAAAGGCCCACCAATCTGCCCCATCTGCCAAAAGCTAGACGATAGGCCACATAGCTTTTTAGGGAGTAAAGTTTCCTCGCGGGCTGTGTAGGGAAAGCTCCCCTTAATGGGAGAAGCTTAGGTGACCCAAGAGGGGGCTTAGTTTTGCTTTTAGCATCCTTGGGGTAGAGTTTCCTCGTGGGCTGCGTCCCATGAAGGGGAAGCTCCTTAATGGGAGATGCATAGATGAACCAAGAGGGTCTTAGTTTTTCTTTTAGCTTCCTTTAGGCGTAAGGTTTCCTTCCACGGGCTGCGTCCCGCCCACGAGGGGGAAGCTCCCTTAAAGGAAAGAAGCTTATTAGAGACCCAAGTTTTGCTTCTAGCTCCCCATCAGGGGATTTTTTTTTAGAACGTGCTGCGTTTTTTTGCTCTTACGGTTGCTGGACCCTCGTTGACTCTTGTTTGGCTTGTGATGGTACAAGCTAAATTCCCCCTCCAGCAGTTTGGTGGATTGAACTAGATTGAATTTAAAGCATGAGGCAGGGATTGACGGTGTCCGGTACAAAGATTGCCTTTTGTCTAATGTTTTGGCCTTGCAACGAGTCTCACTTATATACAAGTGCAGGGTATCTCAAAGCCTTGCTTTGTAAGATTGTCAATTATTGGTCTCCTGGTTCGCCTTTATTGGCTCTCCGTTACCTCCTAGGTGTTAAATCCCTGCCTACTGCATCTCATGATGCAAACAAAAAGGTGTATTACAGGCCTTGATATTGCCAAAAAGAGCCGCGTTGTTATTGTTATATTTATAATGCCATATTGTGATTGCCGCTCCATGAAGAGGGAGGGACTCCTCTTCCGCTTTTGTTAAGTTCTGATGGGGGATTGCTGTCGGGGCGTCTTTGACGGGGACGATAATTGTATGTTGGGGGAGCAGCCCAGATCTATGTACATACCTTCTGTCTGTCCCTAACTTGTGTGTTTTGCTTTCCTTTAAAAAATTTTGCTGAGTAGGGACGGGAGTGTCAGCCTAGCATCAAAAACAAGAGCGTCGATTTTACTTTTCTAATTTGCTAGGTGTCGTGTCCTTGCTTTTATGTAGGTATGTCACACTAACAATCTGGGAAGCGAAAGTGTATGAATTTAAGAGGGCAAGCTTCTTATTTGCACTGATTTGTCCCTTTTTAATTTTGCTACCAAACTTAATTTGAGGTTGTTTCTAACGGCAGGTATTTAGTACATGTGTGCCTTCTAGGCTAAGTAGTGCGCGTGAGGTCCAGCACAGTGCAGTGGCGGTTGGGGCTTTCCCGGAATGCTGCTGCTGTTGCTGCTGCTGCTGCTGCTTGGTCCTTGAAATGGACGAGCAGGCGTGCTTTGCCCTGGCCATTGGGGCGCTGGGGGGTGGCTTGGGTGATGAGGGTGGAGGTGCAGCACAAGAATGAGGCGAGAGCAGGCAAGTCAATTGTGGGAAGGCAAGTCAATATACCAGTGCTGCACCAAAACAATTGGAAGAGCTTCGGAAGCTGGGTTAGCCCCTCAGGCTCACGTGAGCTGAAAGTGGTTCAGCCGGGTAACTAAAAAGTCTCAGCCACGTAGAGCCGTACTTTCACAACAGGCACAGGGCGAAGAGCCTGACCAGCTCAATTTCTCTGCTGTAATTAAACCTTTGCAAAGTCCTGCTGATGGCAGGCCAGGTAGTGCTGTTGTTGTGCCTGCATCACCGCTGAGCAGCTTGTTGGGCGGGAGCAGGACGCCACTCTAATTGGCCTGAGAGGCCTATGTGTTCTGATGGATTGCGCTGATGTTGGCCTGAGAGGCCTATGTGATTTGATGGATCACATTGATAATGGCCTGATGGTTCAGAGAGGAAATGGCCTGATTGGTCAGGAAGAAAGTGGCCTGATGGGTCAGAACAAATATGGCCTGATGGGTTAGAGAGAATGGTTTGGGTAGCCAGAGGATAGTTTGCATTTTGGCCACAAACGCACAGTGAAAAGTCGGCCAAGGACGGCGCCAGCCGAGGAACAACCCAGGAATAGAAGAAATAGAGTTCACGTTCCTGCATGCATGTGTCCTCGCTCTCGTGAGTTTGTCTCTGCAGCCTTCATCCATGCATCAGTGCATCGTGTGAAAGACAGATTTGAAGTCTGCCGCCGACCGTCCCTATTATCTTTAGAAATCGCGACTGCGTGGAGAAAAAGAGACTGCGCGGCACAAAGAACAGGGGAGGAAGGAGAGGATCTCACAAAGCAAGCATGGCGGCGCTGAACGCGTTGCTCATCCTTCAACCTCATTAGAGCCTGAGGTGTACAACTATACCTGAAAAGACCCAGTGCCGAGAGCACTACAAACCAGAGTTGTGGCTCGAACTCCAGCACCTCCAGATCTACGGAGTTGATTAAATGGATTCAGGAAATGTGGCTCTATTCTCGTTACATTCTACCCAGAATTCATTAAAAGGATTTTTACAAGCGGGGATAATCACCGACTGCTCGGACAAAATTGAGGGCATTTTCTGCGTCGTCTCAGCACGGATGACGGTACAGGGAATTGAAATGGCCTGGCTGTAGTGCACATTTTGATTTTCACGGCTAACAAGGAGGATCAACTTAGGTGCGTGGCGCACGGGGCTCAAGAGGGGCGTGTTCAAGCGGAGATAAAAGCATAATTAATTCCGTACAGAAGTGGTGGAGTTCTAGAGGGATTTTTGGAAAACTGCTTTCAGTTTAAATCTTCCAACATATGCGTGTGTGCGTGCGACGTTGTTCAACATACTACAAAAGTCGTTTGTATATATCTATCATCGCTCAGCGCTCCTCCCACTGGTTGACCACCCAAGGATCGCGCCGACGGTATATTCGATTGCGATGCGTGTTAATGATTGATTGTTTTTAAATTGTTAGAGGAACAGGAGCTTGCACCTCTACAAAAACAGAGTTCCGTTCGAACCCTACAATTGCATCACGAACAAATAGAATTTTGTTTATTGCAAATGAAATGATGGACCGCAACCCCTTAATTACGAAATTTCCATATCTCTAACAATGCACACACAAAAACAAGGTTGGTTAGGAATGGAGTTAAAGATGAAGAGGGCTGTACAGTCTGTAGCCATTCTGATTTGTGATCTGTGACTGCTCACTCGTCGTCCGCACTTTCTTGACTCACAATCACAATCACGGCTTCCCCAAACATAAAGTGGTGTCCTAATGACTGAATCTGCCTCTGAAATTTCTGCTTCTGAGTACAGCAGCCAAAGATCTGCTGGGGAAAGCAAAGGCTCTGCTGCCAGTAGACGCCTCGGACGACCAGCCAGCGAAGCAGCTACCGGACAGACCTGAAGAGACTCCTCCCCAGCTGACAAACAAGTAACTACCTTGCTATGTTTGGTAGCAATTCATGGAAACGGATTTTGAGTATGCCTTCATACAATAATAAAGCATGCAGAGGCAGGCCTTTACTCTCCTGGCTTTGCGACATGCTGTCAATTAACAGGAGAATTTGAATTTGACCTTTCTATTCAGCCCACCTAGGTGGCAGCCGATTGAGCAGCTGACAGACCAAAGAGACGAAGCCACTATTTCAGCAGTGTTGGCAGTGGTGGAGGCAAGGACTATGCTGGAACATTTCAAGGTGCGTTTATTCTGGAACATATGACAAAAGACCCGAAGGTGGTATTTACCAGCGGAGCACAGCTGTGGCATACGTATGCAAAGCAAAAGAGGCGCTAATAAGCCGCTTTTGTTTCTTCTTACTTGATTGCACAACAAGCCTTTCTTGCCTAGGCGTACTTTTGCAGTACTTTTGCCTAAAAAGCAGCGATATATATATAAGACATATATTCCTTTTTGCCTTGCTCAATACCCTGTGCATAATCCACAATGCACCAGGCCTTCAATAAGTTTGCAACGACCATCGTCTGGGATTGCCCGCTCACGCTACTCACAGGACGGTGAGAGATGGACTTGCTACAAGCTAACTTAAAAAGATCATAGCCTGCTTTAAGCCTAAGACAAAGAGTGATTATATGCCGTGCTTCTGTTAGTGCATGCAATCATAGAATACGAGGCTCTTCCATGCTCGGTTTTCCAGTCCATCTCTGCCCACGTGCTTCTGTTAAGCAGCCCAACACTAGGTAACACATCTTCCACGCACCTTTGAAGTGCTGTGCAATTTGTCATACGGCACACACAACACTTGTGGTACACAATGCAGGGAGGCTATGCGCTGCTTGGTGTATTGGTCGAAATCTGTGGCACACATGACGTTTGAGACAATCGCTTTTAAGGTGATACATAACCAATCAACAGGTTCCTTTGAATATCGTGGTAGCCATTAAGACGCCATGTTCATCGATCTGACTTATAAGTCATTAATGCAGGCAAGCTGCAATATGCGCAGAGTTCCATTTTGTTTATCAAATGCTTAACAAGGGTTGAAAAGGCTATGTTTTTTGCATGCATGACAGGAATTTTTGTGGAAAGTAAAAGTGCTTAGGAATTTCTAACAAACTCAAGAGGCAACTGAGCCCAAACTGCAAAAGAAATTGAGAACAATACCTGAGAAAAGTGTGACAGGTACTCAGGCAGCTGGGTCACAAGACGGTTCTGAGGCTTGCCCACAATTTAACAGCAAAGCAATTCATCTGGGACAAGGGGAGAAATAAGGGAAGTAGAGCAGTTAAGACAACCAACTTAGCTGAACTGAAGGGCGCCTTATGCAGAGGCTGTGGGCATACAAAACTTGTGTGCTCTTTAAGGCGCACAGACAAGGGAAAAGTGGCTAAGAAAAGGAATTGTGCTTTATGTGCAAAAGTACGTTACAAGTGACTTGCCTATAAGAGCTCTAGCTCTTTAACTGTCGTATGTGCAGAGTTATGTGCAGAGATGATCTCAGAAGCTTTTTTCTTTTTTTGATTGTGGCATCTTTGGCTGTGGTCTTTTGCCTACTTTCCTTATTCTCTCCAGGAACAAACCGAACTCCGAGATCAGTTGATAGACACACATTTTGCTGTCCTCAATCGGCAGAAATTTGCTGCATTATGCTTGGTATTTTGTTTATTCTCCAGTTTAGATTTTGCACAGCACATCCGTGCAAAATCAAGTTTAGTTCAGATGCTTGTTGCACCAAGGAGCTCCTTGTTCTGCTTTTTGTGCAGAATGAATTTTCAGGATGTGCAGACGAGCTGCATTTTGAGGTGAGTACGCATAATTGCAGTTTTCTTTCTTAATCTGTGTACGCTTAGGTTATGTTTTAGCAAACAAAGTAGGCAGAAATTATTGGCTGGCACTTGTATAAAACAGGTTATCTTTCACGTGATGCCAAGGTTCATCATGAGGTTGTTGCTTGGACGTGAAATCTCTATCAGGGTGCGTAAGCCAGTTGCCATAAGCAGGTTTTCATGTTTATGATAAGGATAAGGGTGATGTAGGGATGAATACTAATTTTTGGGTGCAGTGTTGCTTGTTTGCGCTCAGTTGAGTAGAAGTGCGATGTCTTTTCTAAATTAAAAGCAAGCAGGGGTGTGTAGACAGGCCAACAAAATGGTTGTCTACATCCATTATTAATCAAACTTCCCTCTCAGTGTGATCTGACAACCACAACCATGCGGGCCTACAACGCACCCCCCTCATATTTCTGCATCCAACACATCAAGGGCTCTTGGTGGGTTTTACTATTCCTGTCTGCAATGCTAGATGCAGCTAGTGGTTGCTAGGAAGTAATTATCAGCTGCTCATTGCTAAGATGAACATGGGAGAAAATAAGAGATGTGTTGTGATGCGGAGTTGACGTATAATAGGAACACAGAGTGTGATCATTTCACTGTAAAAATCGGAGTTGCAAAGTGGACTCAGTGATTTCATTGTAGGCACCTGGTTCATTTATCAAATGTTAAGCCAGCGAGCTTATTTAAAAGCCTAAAAAATTTGTGCATTGCACATTTGTTTCTGGCAATAACATTACAAGCTATTTTTATTGCAGGCACAATACTCCCTCCCTTCCGAGATGGGTGCGGTGTCTGAGTGCCTCTTCATTGGGTAAGTAAGAGGGAAGCTTAGTTGAGGTGCATTACCATCATTTCTCCAAAATTTAGTGAAAAGGCATCCGCAGAAAGGGTTTGAAATTGGTATACAACTGAATTGGCTGCCCTATTTGACTGTACACATGCAAACACAGCAAAGTTAACAGCACACACACACACACGCAAACGTACATCCCTCCAATTTCTACATTGTTACCTAGCTTCAGGTTTACATTTACAAACATGCATGCGGGTACTCACGTACAGGAAAAGTGGCATGCTCAGTGCTCATATATTGCGCCACCATTTACGTTTCCCTTGTTTGGCTGCATCATGTAGCATGGCGTCTTGACGCACAAAAACACTGTGTGACCATAGAGTTTTCCAGATTCCAAATGAGTGCAAAGAGAGAGCTTCACAAATGTCACCTTTTGACAAAATGCAGGTTATTTCCTACATTCAACAGAGGACACATGGTCCAGAGCCCTATTGCAACTGCCCTTGTCCTGGGATGATAGCCGATGGGCCCCATGGAGTGGTAAATAGTTTCATTCAGAAGGGTGTGCGTGGTCTTAAGCAGTCGTGTGCGTTTTTTGTGCAGTTGCGTGGCAAGCTGCCTCTTGCAGCAAAGGCTAATGGACAACGTAATAGGTTGCTTTATGAACAGTGTGGTCAAGCGCCAGATTTAATTCAATGCACTTTGTATGCCCAGGCGTGTGTTTTTGTCTTGTTTGCTTATCTGACTCTTCCTGGGGTGAATGCGCAGGGATTTATGTACAGGCAGCAAGTTTATTACGAAAAGTGCTTTGTGGCTTGAGCATGATGTGAGTTTAGGTTTCAATTTGTCATGGCTGATTTATGTACAGGCAGGAAGTTTATTACAAAAAGTGCTTCATGGCTTGAGCATGATCTGAGTTTAATGCTGACTTATGCTTGTTTGTAATACAGCTTTTTTAATTGCTGGAATGGATGCTTCATGCTTTGCACATATGTACCTGCTGGTGTATTGGATATGGCAAGTGTATTAATAACAAGTGTGGGATTGTTTTGGCAATTATCCTGCAGACAATACTCATTTTTTTGTATTGCATATAGCAGAATAACAGTATCCCTATGTTGCTATTTTGCTAGTTGTACAGGAAGTGTAGTATAGAGGTGTTTTTTGGTGGCTTCACATAAATCTGGAAATGCTCTTGGCGGCAGCATCTTCCTGTTGAGTGTTTGTTGTCCATTATTAAGAATGTGCTGCTAGCGACTTAAATAAACCTTGGCAAGTTTTCTTGATAAAATTACTGTCCCAAAGAGGAACGGGATTGTAAGTTGTGGGATATTCAGCATACAAGGAGCAGAGTACATGGTGTTGAGTTGTGAGTATGACGTTAAGGTTGCCTAGATTTAATATAGGTCAAACAACGAGGCTCAGCATTATTTCTATAATCGTGACATTTTGTGTGTTTGATGACAAAAAGAGGTATGCTATTGCAATTCCTGTCAGAACATTTGAGAAAATCATCCCGTTGCTTGAAAAGGCAATGTGGTTAGTAGAGCCATCATTAACAAGACTGCTGAGAATGATTTTTGTGACATAATTTATAAGTAGCACCATAATACATCGTTAGTGTTTTAGAGCATAAATGCTTGTACGACTGTGAAAGGCACGCCTCTTTGAGCAACAGCTGATTAACAAGCGTCATAGTCTTGCTCGTCTATGAATAAGCACAGTCTACAGTTTGATGATGAAGCTTGGCTCCTTAGCCATTTAAGTGGTCATGCAAGCAGCACAGATCAGTAGGCTATGTAAGATCTCAAGATTTTCGACAGGGAAGGACATAGTGTAATCTCTTCAGGTGCAAGTGCAATCATTATGATATGTAAGTTATTATGTGTTTTGCGCCACCCTATCGATGAACAGCCAACATTTCACCTGGTAAATTAAATAGAAAGAGGGTTCCTCGACAAGGATCAGGCGGTTGGGAGGCAGAGGCCTGCTAACAACCAAGAATGCTGCTCAAACAATTCTTTGGGGCTCCGTTCAATGTCACGTCTTGCTGTAACTGCAGGTGGGTCTGTTGGCGTGTTCTTGGATTGTGTCACTGAACTCAGACCAACTATTAGGCTGTGGAGTGGGTAGCTCGTTTGGCTGCTGCATAGTGCCTGTTGCTCCTGGTAGTAGGAAGGTGTGAGCTCTTTGCAATGTCTCAGTGATTGTGCCATAAGTGGCTTATGTTGGTCTTGTGCCTTTACTGTTTAAATCCTGGACAGGAGAAGTGTCCGTACAATACTTAGTTACAAGCGATACATTTGTTGGGTTGTTTGTATCATGGGTTCTTCATCTATAGGGAATATAGATTGGCGGGGTCATTTGTCAAGAAAGGAAGGAGGCAGATCTTCTTGCATCAGTGACAATTGCATTTTGACACGTGCATGTCAAGCCACCACGCCCCAACCAGAGCTCATTTCACTGCCGACCAAGCCTCCCTTTGTGCTAGGCTGCAACCCACAGGTTTTTTTTGCCTTATTTCTTTTGCGTTATGTGTAATAAATACTCTCAACACTCAAAGTAAGACCAGTTACATCCAGTTTCAAGCGTAGTCCAACCTCAGAATTGGAGTCCTTACGTTTTGAAACTTATCTTCGTTAATGTGAATGTGCAAATGTTTCTGTCCTCGGGGAATTTACATTTTTTTCAGCTTTGTGTGTTATTTACTAAACAGAAAAAACAACGCAGGCAGTGAAAAACCACTCCCAGGAGTCCCCACATTAATGAAGGAAAAGGAGCCACTTTGGTACCGGGTACCGTAAAACCCCTTTACCAAAAGAAAAGCAAGGGATCAATGGGGATAAGGAGGGTTGCAGGCTTGACCTGAAACCGGCTTCTGATGGGCTCTTAATGTTGAGAGAAGGGTCAGATTTTTGCTTTATAGCTTTGGGGAGAGTAGGTCGTAGACCACTGCTCTGTGCCCAGGATTCTGAGTTTTATTGTGCCTCTGTTCTCTTTCTCCTAAGGGTTGTTCGTGAGAATATTCTGTTTAGCTAGGCCTAGGTTTTGCGCTTTAGAGGGGTGTCAGTTTCTATAGGAAAGTTGTGTTGGTGCCTGTTTTGGCGCGCCAGCCATTGCTGTGGCTTAGTTTGCTCTTATCTTGGCTGGCTCCTAGCTTCTCTTGCCTTTGCGTCTGGCTGCTCATTTGGTAGTGTGAGTATCCAGGCATCAGTTTTTTCAGTCGACTCTCTGTTTCGCTCTGCCACACTAGTCTACCTCACGCAGCTTCCTGTGGTTCTATTATGTTTGCATCGTGAGATGGCGATGGATTATTTACAAGGTCGGTCACAACTGCTAAGAAACTATTTCTCCCCAGAATAAAGAAAAATGGTTGAATTCAAACTCAACTAAGAATAGCAGTTGTGAGGACACACTGTAACTGCCAGGTCCACGCCATCAACAACGTCTGCGGTGAATGTCTGCTAACCACTAGCATGCTGCACAATTTTATCAGAAATAAGACCTTGGAAGACTCAGAGCGTGCCACTGGCTGGAAAATCACTTACAACAAAAACCAAGGATTTAGTGATGATGTTGTTGATGCCTGGCTTAGTACTTAAAAGAACCTGAGTCTCCAAGAAATATACAAAGTACCAAATCAATGCCCAACCAAGCACCAAATCAATGCCCGACAATTCTGTGATCAGCATGGATGGCACACCACCTCCCTCTGCCCCCACCATACTCACCATCCCTCAAACCCTCCCCACACCCCAATCTACTGATCACACCCATCAAACAGAAAACATACAATCTCAGCATGAAGGCTCTTCTCCCTTGTCCTCCATTCTCAAAAATAGCAGCCCCGGACAGTACCGCAACATCATCAACCGCCATAACCACACCTCGCCAACTACACACACCTCCAACCAAACTGTGACCAACCTCTCATTGAAAATCTTAACCTCCATGTCAGAGGCGTCTTTACTAGCCAGCATGACCTAAAGCATATGATAGCCACCAACACCCCCGACATTATTGTCCTTACAGAAACCAACTTGCAAAAAGGAAACAAACCCCAGCCTTGGCTACATCAATTACTCACAAACTACAAATGGTGGACTTCCAAAAACACAAACGGTGGTACAATTGTCTGTGTACGCAAATGCATTGCTCTGGCAACAAACTGCTCACTCGCACACTCGGACCCGGAGAGTAGACACACCTCTGTCATCCTAAACACTGCCGACGCAAACCTCCTAATCATTGGCACTTATTGGCCTTCTGGTAACCAGAAGCACAGGCCTCCCGCTTTGAGGTGCAAGCACAGATAAAACCATTATAAATAAAAACAAAAAGTGTACGTACCTTTCTCATCTTTGGAGACATGAATGTCACAACCTCCGCCAACGGCCGAACAAGTACAAACAAATATTTTGCAGACAAAATGTACCAAGGGTTTACAAAGGGTTTACCAAGACTTCAATAAGGGCCTCAACCTATCCCCACTGCCCCACCACTTGCCTGTTGACACTGTCCCACCTGAACCAAGACCCTGGACCTTCTCACGGCCCGTGGGAAAGGACAGTGTAGGAAACACTACTTACTCATTTAGCCGCATTTATGATATCTATCAACAGCCCTCGCAAACACGTGCAAACCAAGTTACACTTGTGATCTAGGCTACCTGAGCGACCACGTGCCACTCCTGGCCATAGTACCCACCTGCACTCTAAACCTGCGGATCCCTCACATTGTAAA
>Ga0307942_1000626_pt1:15000-22500 | contig 25281 bp, 31 predicted proteins | sample OrgLakmetagen175_FD_201846 | JGI IMG/M metagenome (GOLD analysis project Ga0307942, IMG submission 201846) | Saline water microbial communities from Organic Lake, Antarctica - #175 | ecosystem: Environmental > Aquatic > Non-marine Saline and Alkaline > Saline | place: Antarctica... | reverse complement strand
ATGCTGTCAGTTGGCAAAAAATGCTGTCAGTCTGTGCTACCAGGCAGAATTGCCTACTTCAGGTACAAAAATAATGGGATCTGCACTGTGACGTGTGGCAGTAGAGCATAGATCACACTAAGTGGCAGTAGAGCATAGATCACACTAAGTGGCAGTAGAGCGTGGGTCACACTAAGTGGCAGTAGAGCACAGATCACACTAAGTGGCAGTAGAGCATAGATCACGCTAAGTGGTAGTAGAGCATAGATTACACTAAGTGGCAGTAGAACATAGATCACACTAAGTGGCAGTAGAGCGTGGGTCACGCTAAGTGGCAGAAAAGCATAAATCACACTAAGTGGCAGTAAAGCATAGGTCACACTAAGTGGCAGTAGAGCATAGGTCACACTAAGTGGCAGTAGAGCATAGATCACACTAAGTGATAATAGAGCATAGATCACACTAAGTGATAATAGAGCATAGATCACACTAAGTGGCAGTAGAGCGTGGGTCACACTAAGTGGCAGAAGAGCATAGATCACACTAAGTGGCAGTAGAGCGTGGGTCACACTAAGTGGCAGTAGAGCATAGGTCACACTAAGTGGCAGCAGAGCATAGGTCACACTAAGTGGCAGTAGAGCATAGATCACACTAAGTGGCAGTAGAACATAGGTCACACTAAGTGGCAGAAGAGCATAGATCACACTAAGTGGCAGTAGAGCATAGATTACACTCAGTGGCAGTTAGAGCATAGGTCACACTAAGTGGCAGTAGAGCATAGGTCACATTAAGTGGCAGTAGAGCATAGGTCACACTAAATGGCAGTAGAGCATAGATTACACTAAGTGGCAGTAGAGCGTGGGTCACTCTAAGTGGCAGTAAAGCATAGGTCACCACACTAAGTGGCAGTAGAACATAGATCACACTAAGGTTGACCCGTTAAAAAGTTTAGAAGCAACAACATGCTGCAAGTGTGCCTACCGCACTCAGTCAGAGTTGTGATTTGTGTGTCCATACGTTGGAAGAAACCCTTTCTGAAATCTCCATGACTTATCGTTTGTTTTGATGGTGAGGCCGACTGTTCATATAATAAAAAAACACGGGTTCTCTTTTGAAGAGCAGCAGGTGGAGCTCCCTCGCGGAACCCAAATTCCATAGAACCGAAAAAAACTTTAGTCAGAGAAGGTGCAATAGGTATGGGTCTGACATGAGTAGGGTTGGCTAGAACCATACATTTATAGGTATATACGGTGTGTATACGGTATTTTTGTCAGGGAAATCACCATACATACGGTCATATACGGTGTGTATATACGGTTCTGGCCAACCCTAGACATGAGAAAGGAAGCAGCTCCATTACCTGCATGTTTCCCCCCTTTTTTCCCTTTAACACGGAAGTGAAACTCACTCACTGTGGCCAACATTCACTCATACGGCTGACTCACTGTGGCCAATATTCACTCGTGCGGCCCCCTCTTAATTGATGCAGAGAATGTTTTGCTGCCTGCGTAGTTTTTCTTTCCTTTTTTTCCACTTATGCGGCTGACTCACTGTAGCCAACATTCACCCATGCGGCCCCTTCTTAATTGATGCAGGGAGTGTTTTGCTGCCTGTGTAGCTTTTCTTTTCTTTTTCTCTCACTCATTCGGCTGACTCACTGTGGCCAACATTCACCCATGCGGTCCCTTCTTAATTGATGCAGGGAGTGTTTTGCTGCCTGCGTAGATTTTCTTTCCTTTTTCTCTCACTCATGCGGCTGACTTACTGTGGCCGACATTCACCCATGCGGCTGACTCACTGTAGCCAACATTCACCCATGCGGCTGGGAAATAGTAGGGCAGCTGGGAAATGCAGGGCAGCTGGGATAAGCAGCTGCTCCATTGAACACTATCAGGGGTGACAGGGATTGCGTGCTGCTGTGGTTCAAGAAGTGCATGATATTTAAGTGCATGATATCTAACAAATGTAGGGTCATGCATCCATTTAGGGTTTTGTTGAATGCCATTCGGTTGGATCCGCGTTTTCACTCACCCCTCCTACCCCTCCCTCTTCCTTTGGATCTTGATCCAGCCTTGCGATGCCGGGCCCCTTGCAAAGAGACCTGTGCAGTGTTTCACAGCAGAGAAGGCAGTGCATGTGCTCAGCAGCTCAGTTGGTGCATCATGTGTGTGTGTGTGTGTGTGTTTGTGTGTGTGTGTGTGTGTGTGTGTGTGTGTGTGTGTGGCGTTCACAGCAGGGAAAGCAGTGCATGTGCTCAGTTGGTGCATCAGTGTGTGTATGTGTGTGTGTGTGTGTGTGTGTGTGTGTGTGTGTGTGTGTGTGTGGCTCTCACAGCAGGGAAGGCAGTGCATGTGCTCAGCGCTAGTTGGTGCATCAGTGTGTATGCATGTATGTGTGTGTGTGTATGTGTATGTGTGTGTGTATGTGTATGTGTGTGTGTGGCAGTGTATGTGCTCAGCGCTAGTTGGTGCATCAGTGTGTGTGTGCGTGTGTGTGTGTGTCTGTATGTGTGTGTGTGTCTGTGTGTGTGGCAGTGTATGTGCTCAGCGCTAGTTGGTGCATCAGTGTGTATGCGTGTATGTGTGTCTGTGTGTGTTTCTGTGTGCGTGTGGCAGTGCATGTGCTCAGCGCTAGTTGCTGCATCAGTGTGTGTGCATGTGTGTGTGCGTTTGATTTGCGCATCACTTGGCACAGCAGTTTGAGGTTAGTGCGTTAGTGTCTCAGTCTGCGCATTAGTTAGTGCTCAGCACTAGCTGGTGCGCTAGACTCAGGGTATTAGCACGTCACTTGGAACAGCACATTGAAGGTAGTGCGTTAGTGTCTCAGTCTGTGCATTACTTAGTGCTCAGCACTAGCTGGTACGCTAGACTCAGGGGTAGGCAGCGGGAAAATTTCATCTGCGTTGAAAAGGAGATTGGAGCGTCCTGCCCGAACAGGGTGCCATGGGATCCTCAGACATAGGAAACAGGTAGGGTTGGCCAGAACTATATATAACAGTGTTAGCAAAAAATCACCAAATTTACGGTCATATACGGGGTATATATACGGTTCTGGCCAATCCTAGAAACAGGAAACAAGGATTAGGAGGAGCCTGAGAGCTTATTGGCACCTTTGTGTGAAGACTTGTACAGCCTGTCTTTTTAAAATCATTCTGCAAAAGGATCTGAGCGAAAGCAGGGATGTGATCGTGCGCCACTTTGATCAATTTGAAATGCCCTCCTGCAAGGGACCCTTGCGCGGAATTATGCGTGTGATCAAGTCCTTGCGCGGAATTATGCGTGCGATTGAATCCTTGCACAAAGTTATGCGTATGATTGGATCATTGTGCAAAATTATGCGTGTGTTCAAGTCCTTGCGCGGAATTATGCATGTGATCAAGTCCTTGCACGAAGGTACGTGTGTGATCAAGTCCTTGCACAAGACTATGCGTGTGATCAAGTGTTGCAAATAGCGTTGAACACCCCTTTCCTGCAGTGAGATTTGTAAAACAAACGCACAGCTGCATCCATCTGCCACGGCTGAGAAAGTGCGCAGCCACGTGCCACGGCTGAGAAAATGTGGCATCCTGTGACGTTTTGACCATTCAGTGAAGCACGAACAACGTGCTGGGAAAAGCTTCACCCCCCTTTTGCAAGAGCAGCGTGCATGAAATACTGCAGCTGCACATTCCAGCTAAAAGGACTGCTCACCAAAACTGACTTCCTCTCGCAGAGGTTTGTGAGCTCACGTGCTGAAATTGTGTGAGATCCCTCTTATCGGGAGGCAAATATGTAATGAAGCAATGAAGCAAGGGTGGGTGCATGGCACGGCCGAGGAGAGAGTACTTTTTGGCCTTTGCAGTTTGTGAGCTCACTCGTACAAACAAATGCGAAACATTTTTAACTCGTTCCTCAATGCTCATATACACATATGCACACACACACACACATACACACACAGACGCACGTATACAGCTGAGTGCGATTGAATCCTTGCACAAAGTTATGCGTACGATTGGATCATTGTGCGAAATTATGCGTGTGTTCAAGTCCTTGCGCGGAATTATGCATGTGATCAAGTCCTTGCACGAAGGTACGTGTGTGATCAAGTCCTTGCACAAGACTATGCGTGTGATCAAGTGTTGCAAATAGCGTTGAACACCCCTTTCCTGCAGTGAGATTTGTAAAACAAACGCACAGCTGCATCCATCTGCCACGGCTGAGAAAGTGCGCAGCCACGTGCCACGGCTGAGAAAATGTGGCATCCTGTGACGTTTTGACCATTCAGTGAAGCACGAACAACGTGCTGGGAAAAGCTTCACCCCCCTTTTGCAAGAGCAGCGTGCATGAAATACTGCAGCTGCACATTCCAGCTAAAAGGACTGCTCACCAAAACTGACTTCCTCTCGCAGAGGTTTGTGAGCTCACGTGCTGAAATTGTGTGAGATCCCTCTTATCGGGAGGCAAATATGTAATGAAGCAATGAAGCAAGGGTGGGTGCATGGCACGGCCGAGGAGAGAGTACTTTTTGGCCTTTGCAGTTTGTGAGCTCACTCGTACAAACAAATGCGAAACATTTTTAACTCGTTCCTCAATGCTCATATACACATATGCACACACACACACATACACACACAGACGCACGTATACAGACATGCATGTATGAATATAAGCATGCACACACAACTATAAGTGCAGCGTTGCTCACATCCAGATTGTCTGCCTAGCTGCAGATAGACCCACACTCAAGAACACACGCATTCACACGCACACACACATACACGCACACACACCTGTGGATGCAGCGACGCCCACACCTCTGCTGCCTGCTTTGCCACATCCTCCTGCAGCTCGACTGCAAAGTTGAGGCTCAACATACCAGGGGGAGGCTGAGCCACACACTGCGCCTGCTGCTGTGGTACGAGGCTGCTGGAGGGCTGAAACACGCGTGCACGGGCAGACTGATACTGGCTGTTCAGTCTGCTGACTGCGTTGAAGTCTCCAAAAGCAGGGAGCGCAGACCTGTGTGGGTGCAAGAGAGAAGTGAGTGTGTGTGTGTATGTACACGAGTGTGTATGTGTGTGTATGTGTGTATGTGAGTGTGTATGTGAGTGAGTGTGTGTGTGTGTGTGTGTGAGCTCGCACATCAAGGTAAGGTGCAGTGAGTATGCCTGCATGCTTATATAAGTTGGGAGGCATACAAGCTTATTGAGTGCGCAAACATGCAAATGCTGGCTGTGCTTCATGGGTTCATACACAGTCATGGCTTCATACACAGTCATGGATTCATACACAGTCAAGGCTTCATACACAGTCATGGCTCCATACACAGTCAAGGCTTCATAAACAGTCATGGCTCCATACATAGTCATGGCTCCATACACAGTCATGGCTTCATACACAGTCATGGCTTCATACACAGTCATGGCTCCATACACAGTCATGGCTTCATACAGTCATGGCTCCATACACAGTCATGGCTTTATACACAATCATGGCTTTATACACAGGCATGGCTTCATACACAGGCATGGCTTCATACACAGTTATGGCTCCATACACAGCCATGGCTTCATACACAGTCATGGCTTCATACACAGTCATGGCTTCATACACAGCCATGGCTTCATACACAGTCATGGCTCCATACACAGTCATGGCTTCATACAGTCATGGCTCCATACACAGTCATGGCTTCATACACAGGCATGGCTTCATACACAGTCATGGCTTCATACACAATCATGGCTTTATACACAATCATGGCTCCATACACAGCCATGGCTTCATACACAGTCATGGCTTCATACACTGTTTGGTGATGTGGCTGACTTCGCGAAAAAGGGCACTCCAGGCGTCCAGCAGGCACACGTTGTACACTACCTTGCGTACTGTTGGAGCACCCAAAAAGATGCACGCATTAACACACACACACACATTGCACACCACCTTGCGTACTGTTGGAGCACCCAAAAAGATGCACGCATTAACACACACACACATTGCACACTGCCTTGCGTACTGTTGGAGCATCCAAAAAGATGCACGCATTAACACACACAAACATACACACATACACTGCACACTACTTAATGTACTTTTGGAGCACCCAAAAAGATGCACGCACTAACACACACACATACCAGCACACACGCCAGGCGTCCAGCAAGCACACCCAAAATACACGTACTCTCACTTACACACACACGCACACGTGCACAAAATACACACACGCACACATACATACACACACACGCGTGCAAAACACACACACCTGACATGCAGTAGTGCGTCACGCAGAGGCTGGCTCTGCATGAGCGCAGATTTGCATGCAGCCCCACTTTTGCTGTCCTTCCGCACGCCAAGCTGAGGCCCTTTGGGGGGGTCCTTGAACAAGTACGTGCCGTGGGGGGGCCTCCGAGACGCTCCCACCAAGCAAGCCTGCCCACGCCACAGGGCCTGCAAACGAATTGGGTATATGGTTCAATGGCGCTGTTCAAGAGCCCACTCTATAGAGCTTGCAAACGAATTGAATGCTAAGTTTAATGCCGCAGGCGTTGCCTCAGTAATCCTTTCCGAGAAATTGACATTAGGAAGTAGTGCAAAGTAATTACTCCAGGTGCCTTGAGGGGGGACCTCAAAAATAGGCAAACACACACACACTTACACACACACTTACACACACACTCACACACAACCCCCAAGACCAAAGCAGGCTTGTCCACACCATGGTAGCAATGCGAGGTCACGCAAGCGTGCAGGTTTTTTAGTACAGCTGTCAGAAGGGAATGTTATGTGGGAATAGGGTGATGCCTACGTGTGTGTGTGTGTAGGTGTGTGGGTGGGTGGATGAGTTAAAAGGAGAGAGGAAAGAATGCAGTGAGACGACGATGGATGTACGGACAGGCGAATAGCCCGACATGTCAGAACGGCGGGGCGGAAAAAAGGAGCGCACGCACACACACGACACATGAACAGGCACATACAACATACGCACACATGCACACACCTGGAAGGTGCGCACGTTCTCACGCACAAAAGCACATACACGTCCAACACACACATACAGGTTTACGCACACCTGGAAGGTGTGCAGGTTCTCACGCACAAAGGCACATACACGTCCAACACACGCACATACAGAAGGTGCGCACGCTCCCACGCACCAAGGCTCATAGGCTCATACTGTATGAGTTGTACAACACACGCGCACACACACACATACATATATATATATATATTATTCTATATATGTAGTTGTTGGGTTAGGGTTTAGGGTTAGGGTTAGGGTTAGTTGTATATACACACATATATATATATATATAGTTGTATATATATACACATACCTGGAAGGCATGCACGGCGTCCACAATGTTGGAGCGCATGAGTTCTGGCACTACGGTGTCTAGCATCTGCTGGAGTAGCTCCAGGGGTATATACACAGACACACGGGGCGCCTGGGTGCATAGCAAAAACGTGAATATCATCAACGTAACTAGCAGCAAGAATAATCGGTAAATGTGCATAGCCTGTTTCATAGCCC
>Ga0307942_1000626_pt1:0-12500 | contig 25281 bp, 31 predicted proteins | sample OrgLakmetagen175_FD_201846 | JGI IMG/M metagenome (GOLD analysis project Ga0307942, IMG submission 201846) | Saline water microbial communities from Organic Lake, Antarctica - #175 | ecosystem: Environmental > Aquatic > Non-marine Saline and Alkaline > Saline | place: Antarctica: Organic... | reverse complement strand
CTGCTGCTGCTGATGCTGATGACTCTCCTTGTTGCCAGCCCCTTGTGAGTTGCTCCTCACTTGTGCATCGCACACGGCCTCCTCGCAGGCACCAGTGTGTGCAAGCGTGGCACCCACTGCACGCCCCTCTGTGTGCGCTGAGGCACCCTGCGTAGGGTGGAGACTGCCACCGGCAGTTTCAGATCGTGAATGGGGTAGGGGACTCCTTGGAGCATACGGCTGTTTTTCAAAGCAAGTCCCAGGATGTGTTTGGGGTAGGGCGCTGTTTGATGCTTGCGGCTGCATTCCAGGGGGCCACAAGATTTGGTGTGGCTCTGGCACAGAGGCAGAGGCATTGCTGTGTGGCTCTGAGGTGCCTGCGGGGCTCTGGTACGAAGCCAGGGTAGTCTGCCCTGGTCTCGGTAGTGGCAATGACGCGAAGAGAGGGTCGGAAGGGGTGTAAGCAGCACAGTCCCCACAAGGAGCGGTGGTAGGGCCAGTGTGAGTAGCAGTGTCAGCACCACTGGCACTGAAAGGAAGGCCTGGAAAGCTACCTGAAAAGCAATGGTCTGCATAAGCATCAGCAGCCGCTGCCGCAGGAGGGGCAGCAGCGTTACGAGAAGGGGCGGCAGCAGGATCAGCGGGCAGGACAGCCGAGGGGGATGCAGCAGCAGGGATGGGAGAGGCGGGGGGGGGGGGCAAGAGCGATGCATGCACCCCCTGCTCATCCTCAAACTCCTCATCCAGAAAGGAGCACAGCTCCTGTAGGTCATCGACATGGTCCTGGGACAAGTCAGGGGGCAGCAGCAGCAGTTGGTGATGGTGGTGGTGGTGATGTTGCTGCTGCTGCTGTTTCTGGGCATGGCTGTCCTCGAGGCTGTGTGTCGGCTGTGAAACGGGCAGGTGGAGGTGGTGCTGCACGTGGGTGGCGAAGGGGCCGTCGTGATCCAGGCGGTTTAGGGCGGTGGAGAAGAGGAGCTGCAGGAACTCCTGGGGTACCATCGAGCCTGGGGAGGCCTGTGTGTGTTTGTGTGTGTGTGTGTGTGTGTGCACTTGTGTGTGTGAACGTGTTCATAAGGGATCAGTTAACTAGGATTGGCCACGTGTGTGCATGTGTGAGTGAGTGTGTGAGTGAGTATGTTAGCATACGAGTGATAACGAGAGGGTCCAGAAAGACTGTGCTGACACCTCCTGTAAGGCCTACGCCTGTGCAAAAGAACTAGTCAAAACAGTAAGGTGTTCGCGAAGGAGCAAGTGCTGGGGTTTGACTAGCCTAGCAAGTAAAATAACGGTCGGGATTGAGCAGTGCATGAAACGCATTTGTGTGAAAATTGACCCTCAGTTTTATTGCACCAAACCTGATGGATGAAGGAGAATGAATGCGCCTTCCATACTGCCTTGAAGGTTTGGAAGTTGATGGGAAAGCCGTGCAGCACCTGCGTAAAAGGGGACGTTTATTATGTTTAAATACTTGTAATCATGTGTGTGTGTGTGCGCGTGTGCGTGTGTGTCCGTGAGTGTCTGCACGTGCTTATTGGGTTTGCGCATGTGAGTTTGCGTGTGCGTGTGAGCATGTGTGTGTCTGTGTGTGCGCACATGCATGCATGCATGTGTGTGTGCGTGCATGTGCGCGTGCGTGCGTTTATGTGTGCATGCGCACACGTGTGTGTGTGTGTATGTGTGTGTGTGTGTGCGTGATTGTGCGTGTGTGTGCGTGAGTGTGTGTGTGTGTTTGTGTGTGTGTGTGTATGTGTGCGTGTGTGCATGAGTGTGTGTGTGTGTGTGCGTGAGTGTGCGTGTGTGTGTGTGTGTGTGTGCGTGAGTGTGTGTGTGTGTGTTTGTGTATGTGTGTGTGTGTGTGTGTGTGTGTGTGTGTGTGAGTGTGCGTGTGAGTGTGAGTGTGAGTGTGTGTGTGTGTGTGTGTGTGTGTGTGTGTGTGTGTGTGTGTGTGTGTGTGTGTGTGTGTGTGTGTGTGTGTGTGTGTGTGTGTGCGCGTGAGTCTAGCTACAGATCAGGACCAACACTCCACCCACCTCCAAGCAAAATGTATCAATCAGGGTGTTAACATCACCCTCAAAGGCTGGGAGGTGAAGCTCTTTTTGTAAAAGTTTGAAGTCAATGGAACCCATTCATGTATTCTCGAACAAATTAATAACTTGATAAGTATTGTACAATCAAGCTAAACAACTTCGGGGCCAAATTGATTGGCAGCGCACGATGCAAAAATATGGGGGGAAAAAATCCCCGCGCCTTCAGACCGACCCGGTAAAACTCCTGGTGCTTCGTTATCACCCTGCTATGACAACCAAGGATTATAGTAATAATGCTATGGCAACCAATCTCTTGTGATCACCCGCTTGATCCTTCCCACACCAAGATACCTGGCCTACAGCTAACATATAGCTACATTCTCCAAAGCAGCATCCTTTCAAAAAAAGGGATTTCAGTATGCAGACCGTGCATTAGAACTGGCGACTGCCTGGCTCAGTTTATTGAGCCCTTGTTACCTCTTTTATTACAAATCAAAACGTAAAAAAAAAGTTTGCAGTTCCCTTTACATCCAAATTCCAAACCTAAAATTAGAAGATGGCAAAAGTTGCCATCTAAACAATTAAAAGCATTGTTGACGCCCATCAACGGGGATGCCGCCCATCAACGGCCCATCGTTACAAATGAGTGGAATTACGGGAAGAGCGTCTTAAAAACTCAAGAGGGGGCTGTAAAATCCTTGATGTTGCTTTTTCTTTGCATCTAGGGGCAAAACTATTTACACACCACTGCATCAAGTTTGATGAGCATCATACTAAGCTGACATTTTAAGCTGCCAAAGCGCGTGCTCATATCTGGATCAGTCACCCAGTGTACAGATTGAGAGGTCTAAACGCACAAAATGGGACGTGTACACACTATCTAACTTGGTAAAAAAAATTATATTGCCAATCCTAAAATCGGCATCACCATATTAGGCTGCTCACCTCAAGATTGCGTGGTCGTTTCACTCCATTCTTTGTTGCAACAACCTTTGCTGACCATTAAACCCCCAAACTCCATAAGTGTGCAATTGCTGAGGATGATCTGTTTTAGAGGTATGGCAGCAAAGAGTGGTTTCACGTTGTCATCAACCTGACACATCGCTGGGAACCCCTGACTGCCACTTCCCACATCGCTTTAGGAAAAGGAGCCTTTTTAATTTGGGAAGTGAAACAGCTAAGGAGCCGTTTGACCTTGCATACACAAAGGGGTGAGCCTGGCCTAGGTCAGAGAAACTGGATACACTACCTTGGCAGGCTGCAAAGTCTTCAAGGCAGCGAGGAGAAACCACTGCCCTAGTTTCTACTACTGCGTACTGCGTACTCTAAGCCTGTCTTGGCGAGCGTGCTAATAAACAACAACCCCCACCCTAGCTCTCAACATGGCAGTCAGGGCAGATAGGCATACAACATACCACACTTCCTTCCTCACTGTTTGGCATGCATGGCTGCTCCCATGTGCCTGTTGAAAAAGTGGTGTTCTACGTGAGCACGTGGCAACGTACCCGTATCCGTGGACATACACGCCCTCCATTTCATAGTGCGCGCAAGACAGGGCTTTGCAATACAAGCAAGGGGCAGTCTGGCTGAATTTATGCTGATACACCCAGGAAAGAGCTGATCTGCTGGGGTGCAAGCTGGGTGTAAAAATGGCATGTCAAGGGTAAAACCAGCCAATACAGAGCACACACACACATTCCTGAGGGTCGAAAACGTGGGGTAAGATGCGTGCTATGTGTCCACCGCGTCTGTGCAGGCCGTTTCGAGCACCGTGCTGTGCGTGCTGTAAATTTAGGATGCCATCGATACACATACACAGATGCACAGGACAAATGACGCACGACCAACGCTTTATGTGATTTCCTGAAGGTCGGAAACATTGCCTAGGCAAGTGGGAGGTGCCGAAGGGGACATTTCAGGTGTCATACCATGCAAGCCCGCGACAAGAGGCAAAACGCGACTAGCAGCCACACATGCTGTGGTAGCAACTGCATGGAAACTGGGAGGTTGTCTTGTATGGCTTGCCTGATGGCTGAAGCTCCTGTGCAAGTCCAGAAGACGTGCTCCCGCAGCTGCGGCGCCTGTGCAATCAACACGTGACGAGGCGGCTTCGTGTCGCCAGCCACACAGGCAAGCTGTCCCCCGCTTCATGGGCCATCCGTGGCTCCCTGCTCCCACCACACCATGCATGCTGGAGTACGCGCCACCAAACTTCTTTCCAGTTATTCATCTCCCATGGGAGCCTCCGTAGGCCTATCTGGCGTACTCCAATTGGCAGTGCCTTTTAAGGGTCTGATAGAACTCGTAGTAGTTTGCAACAGTCTTGGCATATCAAGTTTGTGGAGAAAGTGCATGTGTGCTTGTAGGGCAAATAAGCCCCAGCTTTCAGGAATTACATTTCTCCTTTAGGAAGAGAAAAGGCAAATTTCATCAAGCAGATCGAATGTTTTGTAACAGCGTTGTGCCTTTTTCCCCTTTCCAGTTTTTTTTTCAAGTGCTACAAGCCTGGTGCTGCAATAAAATTATCACAATCTGACTGAGCAGCCTAGCAGTCGCATGTTCTGACTGATGGCTTTATCTGTAAACTCTAAATGTCTTAGCATTGAATCCTCAGCAACAGAATCAGCGACAACAATTTCCAAGAGAAAGCAGGCACCAGTGACAGATAGCAGCTCCCCCAATCAGTCAGCCTTGAGCAAATTGTGGTGAAGTTGAGAACCCATGAGACTCTCTGGAATTACAAGTTAGACTCGTATCCGAGACTCTCCGAGAGTCTGCAGCTGAAATATTAGACCCGCCTGCTACTTTGCTTCTGGTTTCTAGACTTTCTTAATATAGGCATGTCTCTTTGGTGCATTGGCACTGCTTCCTTCAAGATTCTCTGTGTTCAGACCAAAAAATATACGCTAATTCTTATGTCACATAACCTTACCCTTACCCTAGCTAGGTGTGGTTACAGGCTTTTTCAAGCTCCCACTCAGATGCCCCCTGAGGCATATATAGCGATGTAACCTTACCTTACCTCACAAGTTTTACATACGCAGCCTAGCAGTCGCACGTTTTGACTGATGGCTTTATCTGTAACTCTGTAACCTTAGCATTGAAGATGGGCTGACACCAGCCAGTAGTTCATCATTCCCCAACTGGGACCAAGATTGAGGCTAGCCATGGAGGTGTTCAACTTGAAGTTGCTGCTCATGGAATCAGACAAACAAATCACAATGTTCCTCCCTTTCTACTCCAGCCAACAAACTCCAGGCAAACACCAATCAAAAACACTGTTGAGCTCTCCTGCAAGGCTGCACTACACTAGAACAAACAATACTACACTACACACAGGTAAAACGTGCCCGGCATGAAGTCGGAGTGCACAGCCACACGCCAGAACACGGTGCACACACATTTCTTCTTCTTAGCTACTCTTGCATCTACATCAGGTGTTCATGACCTTGCTTGTCAAGGCACCCACACAAATGTATGTGGAGGAGGGCACCAAAGGAGGCCGTAAAGAAAAATTCTGTTGGAGCAGACGTGAAAACTGCCTAAAAAGCTACTACCTGCAGGTGGGTGTGGTGTGGCCATGGAGCAACCCAAAAAATGAAAGTCAACAGCCACACGTACCGACTCAATTTGCCCATATCAAGCGCGGGGCAAGAGACACACTAAGATGGGCAGCTCCATGGCCCGCACCGAAACAAAACGGGCCGTGTGGCCCAGAATACTTGTACACAGTTTTTATTAGCTAACAGTCTTGCCGTACGCGATGCCTATGAGGTACAAGTCATTGTCCCACTTCTCCTTGATGTGAGTGGTGGGGAATTGGGAGGTGCGCAATGTCTCCTGCACAGAGCAGGGTGGTGTATGTTTTTAATGTGTGTGTATGTGTGTGTGTGTGAGAAAGTGTGTGTGTGTGTGTGTGTGAGTGTGTTGGAACAGGAGATATAATCTATTTCATAAATCATGACAGTTTCAATATAGCAGCGGGTATTATTCAGTTGTGCATCTCGTTTTTGTAATCTTTCCGTCCAGCTCAGCACAGATGCAGCCTACATTATATGCCCTCCCTCACCTGCGTCTCATCCGTGCATACGCGCTTCATCTGGCTCAGCACGAATGCAGATTGGTCTACGGTGGCGGCTCCACAGGTCACGCGATAGCCTGCATCCCAGCGCTTGTGGATGCCTTCACTAGGGTAATGGAAGTCTAACTCCACACACTGCACATGAGTTCAGAGGGACCGGGTGTGGGTGAAGGTAGGGCAGGGCTTGAAAAGCTCTGCATGCTGCACTAGGGTCTGAAGTAGTGGAAGTCCAGCTCCACACACTGCATTTGATTTCAGAGGGACCAGGTGTGGGTGAAGGTGGGGCAGGGCTTGGCATGCTCTGCATGCTGCACTAGGGTAGTCTGGAAACCACACACTGCAGAACTTCGAGGGACCAGGTGGGTGAAGGGGTGGCGGGGATTAGCACCCTGCATGCTGCACTAGGGTAGTCTGGAAACCACACTGCATAACTGTAAGGACTGGGTGTGGGTGAAGGGGTGGCTGGGATTAGCACAATGCATGCTGCACTAGCGTGGTATTCGCCTAAACACACCACACACTGCAGAACTTTGAGGGACCAGGTGGGGCCAGATTTAGACACATACACAACACGCAATTTTTTCAGGCTTTGCGTGGAAGGCTGCTGCGCGCACTGCAGACAGCGTAAAAAGGGTTTGGTATGTCTGAGGTGGGTGCAGACACGCTAGACACGGGGATGCAAGGCAAGGAGCAATTTGGTCACCATGTGATCTCCTCACAAGGGTGATCCAAATGCTACCTTGCCTTGCATCCCTGTGTTTAGAGGAGGTGCAATGGCATCAAGGGGGCTAGTTGACAACTGTAAGAGGTTGTTGGTTGTTCAGAAGTGCAATGGCATCGTGGGGAGAGTAACTACGTGTTAGAGGTTATTTAGAGATGCAATGGCATCGTGGGGGCTAGTTACTACCTGTGTACTAGTAACTATGTGTTAGAGGTTATTTAAAGGTGCAATGGCATCGTGGGGACTAGTAACTATTGTGTTAGAGGTTGTTTAGAGGTACAATGGCATCGTGGGGATTAGTAACTACCTGTTAGAGGTTATTTAGAGGTGTAATGGTATCGTGGGGACTAGTAACTACCTGTTAGAGGTTGTTCAGAGGTGCAATGGCATCATGGGGACTAGTAACTACCTGTTAGAGGTTGTTTAGAGGTGCAATGGCATCATGGGGGCTAGTTGACAACTGTTAGAGGTTGTTCAGAAGCGCAATGGCATTGTGGGGGTTAGTTAACGACTGTTAGAGGTTGTTTAAAGGTGCAATGGCATCGTGGGTGCTTGTTAACAACTGTTAGAGGTATCTTCAGGAATGTCCAGGGAAGGAAAGCATGAGAAAGAAGTGGCATCTTATGGTCAGCCGAGTGATGTTGGCAGGCATTACTTCTGCTCGTAATAATGGTTTGAAACCTTTTCACTAGTACAGGTTTTGTGGCTTCTAATTTGCCGGGCTTAAATCATTTGACTTATTTAACCCCACTCTCGCTGCTTTGAGGTAACAAAACATGAGGAATAAATTCTGACAGGGCCTTGACATGGTCTACTACGATGAGAAGGATCTATTTTGTACTCAGTACCATGTGCTTCCTGCTTGCCTTAAGTAACGTGGGGACCGGTTTCCTCTGCTATAGTTTCAATATTGGTTATAGTTTCAATATTGGTTATAGTTTCAATATTGGTTCTAGTTTCAATATTGGTTCAATATTGGTTCAAATGCGTTTGACTTATTTTAACCCCACTCTCGCTACTTCAAGGTAACATCAAAGAATCGTTTGATAAGAGGCGGTCTATTCTGCAAGGGTATGATGCGTAGCACTTAAAATAACCACCTGACTTAGGATGCCCTGGGTGCGAGACATGATCGTAACACTTAAGTCAATCACCTGACTAAGGATGCCCTGGGTGCGAGACATGATGACGGCCCACTGTGTGTTGGCGGTAGCCATGGCGGTCACGAAAAAGCCTTCCCTCCACTTCTTCTTGATCCACTCGTAAGGGAAGGAGTCTGACACCTGAAGGAACGCGTGTGAGGAGCGTGCAAGCACGTAGGTGCGTGTGGGGGTGTAGGTGAGCGTGCAATCACGTAGGTGAGTGTGGGAGGCGTAGGTGGGTGTTAAGGCATAGGTGAGCGTGCAAGCACGTGAGGTGCGTGTGGGGGCGTAGGTGAGTGTGGGAAGGTGTAGGTGCGTGTGGGGGCATAGGTGAGTATGGGGGTATCACACATACACACGTGCACACTTGCGAAGGCAAACATACATACACAGGTGCACACACGCGGACACACATGCATACACGTGCACACACGCGAAGGCACACATACATACACACGTGCACACACGCGAAGGCACACATACATACACATGTGCACACAGGGTCAGCACATAATCGTCGGTGAGTTCTAATTATAACCCACTGGCTGATGCTGATGCTGATGCTGATGCACCTTCCACATACACGCACACACACACGCACCTTATAGCTCTGCTGCGTGAACTTGGTGCCCTTGGACATGACCACCAGGCTGCTCAGATTGTCGCTGCCTGCCACTGCGGTTATGTAGTAACCTTCCTCCCACTTCTCCATGATCCACTCCTGAATTGACACATGCAGCAGGAAGTGTGTGTGTAGTGTGTGGGTGATATCGATGAGCTGGTGGTAATGTAGTAGCCTTCCTCCCACATCTCCATGATCCACTCCTGAATTGACACATGCAGCAGGAGGTGTGTGTGTGTGCGTGTGTGTGTGGTGTAGGAGTGATATTGATGTAGTGGTGTAGGAGTAATATTGATGTGTGTGGTGTAGGAGTGATATTGATGTAGTGGTGGTGAAGTAGAAGCCCCCCTGCCAGGCTGTGGTCCACCCTTATCACTGTCATTGGCGAGTGCAGCGCAAAAACGATTGAGCGTTCCCCGGGCCTGATTAGCAGTCAGACCTGACAAGTGCTGTGAGCAGCAGCGCATGTGAGGCATCCCCAACGTGATCAAATCTGAGACAAGGAGGCGTTTAACTCCCATGTGTTTTGGGGGGTTGGCTGATTTAAGATGTACCCAAATGATGATCTGCTTTCTTGGCTGAATTACTAAAATAAGCGCCTCCTCTGCTCGGCTTTCTGTCAGAGCGCATGGAAGGCAGGGTGTGTGGCAAGCTTGGGACGGTGCCCATAACCAGCCCAACACCCAGCCTTTTATCAACACACTCAAGAAAAGAAGTAATTGACAAAAGCTGACACAATTTGCGGTCACAGGTATTAAGACGTTTTGAGTATAAACAGTGTATGCAGCCATCGTACACGGCTGAATGATCTGCAACCCTTCTCCATCTCTCAGCTTTGCGCTCCTGTGTAACAAGGTGAACGAGCAAGGCAAGCCTTTCTTCTCCTCTCAAGGCAAGCCATTCCTCACGAGGCAAGCCTTTCCTCTCAAGGCAAGCCATTCCCCACAAGTATAGCCATTCCTGCCTCCTTCCTCCCATGAATTTTACCAGGGTCATGCACACTGGTGCGTTTAAGCGTGTGCGTGTGTGTGCCAGCGCTTTTATATCAGCGTGTTTAAGATGTGTTTATTTGTTTATGGGTTGGCCAGGAACATACATAGGTACACGTGTATTGGCGGTATACAGGAAACTGCCTGCGGTAATACTGTAGATACACTAAAAATACGAACATGTGTATGGATCTGGCCACTCCACTTACACAGACCTACACAGAGCAGGGAGCACGCTACTTGCAATTTCCACAATTGTGTCCTGGAGGTGCACACGCGCCCAACAGGACACGTTGGACAGGGAGGAGGAGGAGTGTGCTTTAGAGGTCTGCTACCCAACTTGACGCACGCTCGCACGAACACGCACACACACATTGGGCAGAAAGGAGTGCCATTTGTAGGTCTGCTGCATAAAACACCGAACAACACAACACACGCTCGCACGCACACGCACACACACCTTGGGCAGGAAGGAGTGCCCTTTGTAGGTCTGCTGCACAAAGCACTGAACAACACAACACACACTCGCACGCACACGCACACACCTTTGGCAGGAAGGAGTGCCCTTTGTAGGTCTGCTGCACAAAACACCGAAGAACACAACACACGCTCGCACGCACACGCACACACTTTGGGCAGGAAGGAGTGCCCTTTGTAGGTCTGCTGCATAAAACATCGAACAGCACAACACACGCTCGCACAAATACGCACACACCTTTGGCAGAAGGAGTGTCCTTTGTAGGTCTGCTGCACAAAACACCCAGCAAGACGTGCGCACGCACGCACCTTTGGCAGGAAGGAGGAGTAGTGTACTTTGTAAATCTGCTGCACAAACTCAGTGCCTGCGTCCATGACGATGCCCCACAGGTTGGTACTGGAGGCCACACAGCTGATGTACAGACCGTCCTCCCAGCCCTTCTGCACGTGCACCAGCAGGCGGCTGGTGTTGACGTTGTAGTGGTATCTGCACGTTGTGTGTGTGTGTGTGTGTTTGTGTGTAGTAGATCCAATGAAGGGCGGGGCGATAAGTTACATTACGATATGGAGGTGCCTGCATTCTCACACCACCAGCAGGCACTACCAGAGGTGTGTGTGTATGTGTGTGCGTGAACGTGTTATTGCTCATGAGCGCGCATGTAAATGCATACGCGTGTGTGCATAGACCTGTGAAGCTCACACAATGCTGCACTGCCTGGCTCTTCTCTCCTTCATTTCCTAAGTAAGCCAGAACCGTACATATACACTCACATGTCACCCAAATCCCCGGCAAATATCACACCACACATGGTGACAGCACGAATTCTGAATGAGTTTGCCATTGATCTCTGCAGTGTTTCGATGCTTCTAGGCCCGATCAGTACCACTAGAAGAGGAGGGAACAGCATGGTAGGCATGATCAGGACGCGTGACAAGGCAGCATAAGGAGAGCGAACGAGGGGGGGACAGAGTCAAGCCGCGCATATGTGATAGTACACGGGTTGCAACTCGTCTCTTGATTGGATACGACAAGCGGAAACAACATATGTTATCATGCAAAAGATTGTACTCTTCACGTGAATGCACGCGCGCACGCGCGCACACATACACACACACTGCACGCTGACGATGCATGCACACATACACACATTCCATGCACACATACACCTACCTCTGCTTCATGGGCTTGTGCCTATTGTAGATGGAGATCCACTGCTTGGCACCAAGACCTGAGCGGACCTTCTTGCCGGGCGGCTCTGCCTCTTCCTCGTACTCACTGCGCCCACGCTTTTGACCAACCTGTGCCATGTGCGTGTGCGTGTGTGTGTGTATGTGTGCGCTTGTGTGTGTGCGTGTGTGTGTGTGTCAGTGCACATGCGTGTTTTGGAGTATTTACCAAGAGGGAGGAAGGGAAAGGCAGGGAGGGAGCAAGTGCTGCTCCCTCCCTGCCGGGAGTAAGGACAAGTGTACCAAAGGGCTTGGCTCTCACTATATCAATTTAAAGCCTGCACCTACAATGCAGCCTCAACCCCACTTGCACGAGCGAGCACACATGTCACAACAGGACCTTTAGTTAGACCACTCTAGGCAGCATGATTCAGCTAAAACTTCACCTTATTCACACCTCACTTATACCTTCACCAACAGTTAGACCTCCACTTCAATTTGACCTTCAATTAGACCACTCTGTGCAGCATGATTCAATTAGACCTTCACCTCATTTACACCTTCACCAACAGTTCGACCTCCATCTCAATTTGACCTTCAGTTAGACAGCTCTGTGCAGCATGATTGCGTGATTTGCTTTAAGAACAGTGAGGACCTTTCGTCAAAGCGCTCTGGGCAGCGTGAGGACCTTCAGTTATGCTGCTCTGGGCAGCATGATTGCATGTTTTGCTCCAAGAGCAGTGAGGGCCTTCAGTAAGACGGCTCTGGGCAGCATGATTGCATGTTTTGCTCCAAGAGCAGTGAGGGCCTTCAGTAAGACGGCTCTGGGCAGCATGGTTGCTAGATTTGCTCCAAGGGCAGCGCGCCTCAGCAACAAAGCCAGCGTGCTGAGCCTCAGGGACAGGGTTGCAAGGTAGATTTTGCTACCAAGCAGGTGTTTGACCTCAGCTAGGCTGTACCGCCTGTGACCTCGGGGGCAACAAACAGGGGAACAGCTACAATACATACGTAGCATTGGCCAGAACCGTATATATGCACCGTATATGACTGTATAGTTGGTGATTTCCCTGCTAAAAAAATATATATACACCAGGAGGCTGCAAAAAGCATAACTTTTGGACGACACGTGTCAAATCGATTAAATTATATATATTCGAAACCCTGGCGTTGAGAGCTATTGATTGGTATAATATGGGTCCAATCAGAGGGTGGGGGGGTATCGGAATCCTCAGCTCAAGCCCAGTCGATTGGCACCTTTTTTGAGCAAATTGGGTTAAGGGGGGGGGGGCTTT
>Ga0307942_1000625_pt1 | contig 25289 bp, 25 predicted proteins | sample OrgLakmetagen175_FD_201846 | JGI IMG/M metagenome (GOLD analysis project Ga0307942, IMG submission 201846) | Saline water microbial communities from Organic Lake, Antarctica - #175 | ecosystem: Environmental > Aquatic > Non-marine Saline and Alkaline > Saline | place: Antarctica: Organic Lake... | reverse complement strand
CGCACGTGCACATGTGGCTGTAGGCACTTTTGCCAGCATAGATTAATAATGTGTGTGACTGCAATTGCAGATGCCGTGTGCAAGCGCACGTGCAAATGTTGCTGAAGGCACTATTGCAAGCATAGATCACACATGTGTGTGACTGCACTCGCAGATACCGAGTGCAAGCGCACGTGCACATGTGTCTGTAGGCACTATTGCCAGCATAGATTACACATGTGTGTGACTGCACTCACAGATACCGTGTGCAAGCGCACGTGCACATGTGGATGTAGGCACTTTTGCAAGCATAGATCACACATGTGTGTGACTGCACTTGCAGATACTGAGTGCAAGCGCACGTGCACATGTGGCTGTAGGCACTATTGCAAGCATAGATTAATAATGTGTGTGACTGCTATTGCAGATGCCGTGTGCAAGCGCACGTGCAAATGTTGCTGAAGGCACTATTGCAAGCATAGATCACACATGTGTGTGACTGCACTCGCAGATACCGAGTGCAAGCGCACGTGCACATGTGTCTGTAGGCACTATTGCCAGCATATATTACACATGTGTGTGACTGCACTCACAGATACCGTGTGCAAGCGCACGTGCACATGTGGATGTAGGCACTTTTGCAAGCATATATTACACATGCGTTTGACTGCACTTGCAGATACCGTGTGCAAGCGCACGTGCACATGTGGCTGTAGGCACTATTGCAAGCATATATTACACATGTGTGTGACTGCACTCGCAGATACCGAGTGCAAGCGCACGTGCACATGTGGATATGGGCACTATTGCAAGCGTGATGTACACATGTTTGTGACTGCACTCGCAGATACCGTGTGCAAGCGCACGTGCACATGTGGCTGAAGGCACTATTGCCAGCATAGATTAATAATGTGTGTGACTGCAATTGCAGATACCGTGTGCAAGCGCACGTGCACATGTGGCTGTAGGCACTACTGCAAGCATAGAATACACATGTGTGTGACTGCACTCGCAGATACCGTGTGGTGGCCCCTGATTTGCGAGGCCATGGGTTGACTTGCACTGACGACGACGCTGACCTTTCTAAGGAGGTCAGTGCACTCCTGTGTGTTGTACACACAAGGTTTTTTCGTGGAATATACAGGATTGGCCAACACTAAATATTTCACAAATTACTGGCTTCTCGGGGTGCTGCTGCGCTGTTTCATGTGCCCCAAACAGTTGTTGACAAAAGTACACACAAGGTTAGAAAAGTGTGTGCCATGAGTATAATTGGCCAGAACCATATATATACAATATATACACGGTATTTTTGGCAGGGAAATCACCAAGTGTACGGTGTATACGCAGTATTTTTAGGGTTGGCTAGAACCGTATGTATACAATGTATACACGGTATTTTTGGCAGGGAAATCACCAAGTGTACGGTGTATACGCAGTATTTTTAGGGTTGGCCAGAACCGTATGTATACAATGTATACACGGTATTTTTGGCAGGGAAATCACCAAGTGTACGGTCATGTACGGTGCATATATACGGCTCTGACCAACCCTAGTCATATTTGTTGTGAACGTACGGTCCTGGTCCAAGCCATCTACGTAGGGTTGGCCAGAACCATATATATACGGTGCGTATACGGTATTTTGGCAGGGAAACCATCAAATATACGGTCATGTACGGTGCATATATACGGCTCTGGTCAACCCTACCTATGTGTACGTAAGCCTGCGCCAAACTTTGGAACGGTTGCTTTTGAGGTTGGCGTTGTTTGCCAATCTGGCAAACTCGTTATAAAGGTGATCTGTGCTCACCTCTCGCGCACGCACACACACACACACACACACACACACACACACACACACACACACATACACACACACATTTCCACATGCCACCCTGCAGGCACTCTCTGCCGACCTGGTGGCCATCTGGCAGCACATGTTTGGCGTGGTCAACCTGCAACAGCAGCAGCAGCAGTCACACCCCCCCACACCCTCCTCTGACCCCACCCAGCCACTTTTTTCAGGAAACACTGCCTTCCTGCCCACCCGCTTAGACTCCACCACCTCCCCGCCCACTTGTGCTAGCTCCCCCACCGACTCCAGTGCTGCTCCTCCCACCAACAACACCAACACCATCACCACCACCACCACCACCAATACCAACACCAACTCCTTTGTACATGCCCCGGGCACATCCGAACCTGCTGGCACTTTCACCCCCTGTTTGCCAACTTCTACCCATCCTTCAGCACAACACACATCCAAAACCGCCACATCGTCTTCGTCAGCAGCAGCAGCAGCAGCAGCAGCCACACCGGCCCCGCCTCCCACACTGGTGTGTGTGGGTGTGAGTGTGGGTAGGGGTGGATGGGTGCGTGTGTGTGTGTGTGTGTGCGCGTGTGTGTGCGTGGGTGGGTGGGTGTTTGTTTGTGTATGTTTGTGGGTTTTTGTGTGTAATTCTTGATTTGCGTGTGCTCGTGCGCTCCTGTTCTGTGCTAGGCCTCACATGCAGGGACGTAGTGTGTGCACATTTTATGGGAGGCTGGTAGATATACAGTTCAGCAAACACAGTGGTACACATACACACATACACACACAATACATAAACATACATACACAAATGTGTGTACACATATACACAAACACACACACACACACAGCTGGTAGGCCATAGCATGGGGGGCGCTGTCGCCACCTGGGCGGCGAGTACAGGCAAGTGTATTCGTAGGGTTGGCCAGAACCGTATATATGCACCGTATATTTGATGGTTTCCCTGCCAATATACCGTATACGCACCGTATATAAATGTATGTATATATATATATATATATATATGATTCTGGCCAACCCTAGACGTGTGTGACCAATAAATTTGCAAAATTTCATACCTGTATAAAATTTCCATGACAGTCACGTGTATATTTTGGGCCTCCGGCCCAAAATGACCCCCCCTCCTGCAACCCCCCCTTCCTGAACCCCCACACTAATAAAAAAAGTGGTAATCTGCTCAGAATTCAAGCAGCTATCTGCCTGCACAGTTCTTATGCCAAATAATGCAATACCTGACAAGCTACAGGGCAAATTCTGGTTTGCGCACGCTCTTGCACTGACCACCTGTTTAGTGCACAAGTCCAGCCAAAACCTTTGCCAAAGCACTTTTTCACTTCGATCATCCAACTTATGCATAATGCAATGCGAAACTGCAAGTTTGGAATCAATTGCTGGTAATTTGCCTGAACACACCCCCGCGGCCTACTTGGGGACATTCCATGCTATTATGGTGTTGTTGATGTTTGTGAGTCCATGCTGTGCTTAAAATGCGTGCATATGACCAACACCTGTGTACGGCCGTGTGTAGATGTTATTTGTGGGTCCGTGCTGTACTTATGGTGTGTGCGTATGAACAACACACGCGACCATGTTTTGTTGATGTTTGTGAGTCCATGCTGTGCTTATAATGCGTGCATATGATCAACACCTGTGTACGACTGTGTGTAGATATTGTGTGTGAGTCCATGCTATACTTATGGTGTGTGCGTATGAACAACACACGCGACCATGTGTTGTTGATGTTTGTGAGTCCATGCTGTGCTTATAATGTGTGCATATGATCAACACCTGTGTACGACTGTGTGTAGATGTTATGTGTGAGTCCATGCTATACTTATGTTGTGTGCGTATGAACAACACACGTGTACAACCGTGTGTAGATGTTACGTGTGAGTCCATGCTATACTTGCACTGTATGCGCACGATTATGGCAACCCTTTTCATGGCCGTACATCTAGAGGCTGCCCCATCAAGGATATCATGTGTGTGTGTGTGTGTATCCTCGCCACAGTTATGCACACCTTTTTGTGTGGTTCATCACGCATTGAACATATAACGCACGTGCACAAAATTGACAGCTGAATATACGTTCAACTGTTACCGCTTCACTAAATTTTTAGTTCATCAAATATGAACGAGACTTTTTGATTTTGATTACGTGATGAACTTGCTCGACATGGAATACAAGCTCTTTGAAATTCGATTCGATACAGAGAGATAGAGTCGATACAGAGAGATAGAATCGCTTTTAACACAATATTTGAGTACTACAAAGATAGCCTCCACCAGTATTACGAAGACAGCCTCCAATAGTTACTCAAAGATAGCCTCCACTAGTTATACAAAGATAACCTGATAGCCTCCACTAACAATACGAAGGTAACCTCCAGAGGGGGGAGGAAAGGCTCACAGACCATGCGGCAAGGATTGTTATCACGCATTGTGCTCCAACAACAACAACAACAACAACAACAACAACAACAACAATAACAATAACAACAACAACAACAATAACAACAACAACATCAACAACAACAACACCAACAACTGCTGTTATTGTACTTTCTCATTACTTTCATAAATACGCGCACCCTTTCTTACATTAAAGTGTGCGTTCGACCGCTTACCTCGTCGCTGCTAAGATGCTCATGCAAAACATACACACACACAAACACAAACACACACACACACACTCTCACACACACACACACACACACACACACACACACACACACACACACACACACACAGGTGGCATCAAAAACCTGGCAGGCGTGATTGTGGTGGACGTTGTAGAAGGCACAGCATTAGGTAGGTGGTAGGGAGGCATACAATAAATCTTAACATACTCAATGGATGCTTGCATACTAGGAACAGGGCAATTACTAAGCATAGTGGATGTGGTAGAGGGCTCAGGATAAGGTAGGCAGCGTGCTCTTTTCCTGCACAGTATGGGCACTCAGTGGATCTCAACTTACTCAATATATGTGTGTATACTAGGAACAGGGCAGATATTATTGAGCATAGTGGATGTGGTAGAGGGCACAGGATAAGGTAGGCAGCGTGCTCTTTTCCTGCACAGTATGTGTAGTGGGTGCTCGGTAAATCTGTTTGTTCTATACGATCAGGCTGTGTGTGAAGGGGTTAGGGTTTCGGTTAGGTTAACCTCAAGTGCACTTTTTGCAGGGGTGTTGTCAAATATATGTGCATATATATATACGTGCATATATATACGTGCACATATATACGTGCACATATATACGTGCATATATATACTTGCATATATACGGTGCATATATATACGTGCACATATATACGGTGCATATATACAGTGCATATATATGCGTGCACATATATACGGTGCATATAAACGGTTCTGGCCAACCCCAAATGTTAAGCGTGGTGGATGTAGTAGGGAGGGCATAGCATTAGGTAGGCAGTTTGCTCTTTTCATGTATAGTACGGGCACTCAAAAGAATGCTACGTACTAGAAACAGGGCGGTGTGTGAAATTTGAGCGTGGTGGATGTAGTAGAGGCACAGCATTATAGGCTGCTCTTCACCTGTACCGTGTTAGTGCCCGATCATTTATAAAACTTTCATTGAATTTTTTAAGATTAGGAATATATCTTAGAATACTAAATGAAAGTTTCCATCCTAGGAACAGTTCAAATCAGTATATAGTGGATGTGGTAGAGGGCAAGGGCTTAGGTAGGTGGGCTCCCTAGCTGTGTGGTATGTGTGAGTTAATACTCACTAAATGTAGGTAGGTAGGCTCTCTAGCTGTGTGGTATGTGTGAGTTAGCACTCACTAGATGTAGGTATGTAGGCTCTCTAATTGAATGGTGTGTGTGAGTTAGCACTCACTAGATGTAGGTAGGTAGGCACTCTAGCTGTGTGGTATGTGTGAGTTAGAACTCACTAGATGTAGTTAGGTAGGCTCTCTTATTGAATGGTATGTGTGAGTTAGCACTCACTAAATGCAGGTAGGTGGGCTCCCTAGCTGTGTGGTATGTGTGAATTAGCACTCACTTGATGTAGGTAGGTAGGCTCTCTAATTGAATGGTGTGTGTGAGTTAGCACTCAAAAGATGGAGGTAGGTGGGCTCCCTAGCTGTGTGGTATGTGTGAGTTAGCACTTACTAGATGTAGGTAGGTAGGTTCTCTAATTGAATGGTGTGTGTGAGTTGGCACTCACTAATTGCAGGTAGGTGGGCTCCCTAGCTGTGTGGTATGTGTGAGTTAGCACTCACTAGATGTAGGTAGGTAGGCTCTCTAGCTGTGTGGTATGTGTGAGTTAGCACTCACCAGATGTAGGTGGGTAGGCTCTCTAGCTGTGTGGTATGTGTGAGTTAGCACTCACTAATGCATACAAGGTCGGGCTGTGTAAAGAAAGTGGTGGGTATACATATTTTTATGGATGTACAAATATTGACAGGCCAGGTAAGAGTGCGCCCACAGCCAGCACTCCATTGCAAACATACACGTACACACACACACACACGCACACACACACACTACCTCACACACGCACCCACACGTGCAAACACACACTCACACACACAGCCGCACTGCCTAGTATGATGGGCATTGTGTGCCGTCGCCCAAAGCACTTTGCCTCCCAAGAGGCCGCTGTGAGATGGGCGCTAAAGTCTGGCATGTGCAAGAGCAGGTGAGAGTGCGCAGGTAATGGTGTGCAAGATGGTAAGAGTGTGTGCAAGGGACTTTGAGGATGTGCAAATGTGTGTGAGGGTGTGCAAGAGCGTAAGAGCGTGCAAGTGTGTGCAAGGAACGTTGGGGATGTGTAAAAGCGTGTGAGGGTGTGCAGGTATGGATGTACAAGGAATGCAAAGGATGTGCAAAAGCGTGTGAGGGTGTGCAAGCATGGATGTGCCAGGAGCTTTGAGGATGTGCAAGGAAAGTTAGGAATGTGCAAAAGCAGGTGAGGCTGTGCAGGTAACAGTGTGCAAGAGCGTAAGAGGGTAAGAGTGTGTGCAAGGAAAATTAAGCATGTGCAAGAGCAGGTATTATGTGTGCAAGAGCGTAAGAGCGTGCAAGCGTGTGCAAGGAAAGTTAGGCATGTGCAAAAGCAGGTGAGGGTGTGCAAGAGTGTAAGAGCGTATGCAAGGAAAGTTAGGGATGTGCAAGAGCAGGTATTATGTGTGCAAGAGCGTGCAAGTGTGTGCAAGGAAAGTTTGGGATTTGCAAACGTGTGTGAGGGTGCGCAGGTACGGATGTGCAAGGAACGTTAAGGGTGAGAAAAAGCGTGTGAGGGTGTGCAGGTGAGGAAGTGCAAAACACTTCAAGGATGTGCAAACGCGTGTATGGGTGTGGGGTTAGGATGTGCAAGTGGGTGTGTGAAGTTGTGTGCATGTGCGAGGTTGTGTGCGTGTGTTTAAGAGGGTGGGTTGTGGGTTTACTTGGGACACACTTCTTCTTGGAAACAATTCCCCACAGCTAGGGTTGGCCAAAACCATATATGGTATGGTGATTAAACAATATTTTTGCGTGGATTTGGTCAAGTAAACGGTCATAGACGGCGTATATATATATTGTCTGGCCAGTTCACACTGCTGCTCAGAAACAATTCCCCATACCCTTATTGGCCACGCGTGCCCCGTCCCTGTGTCCTTGTTATAAATTTAGTGAGTGATCAACCCAGAGTGGGACACACTTCTTTGTGCTCAGAAACAGTTCCCGATACCTTTATTGGCCACGCGTGCCCCGTCCCTGTGTCCTTGCTTTAAAATTAGTGAGTGAATACCCCAGCGTGGGACACACTTCTTTGTGCTCAGAAACAATTCCCCATATACTCATTGGCCACGCGTGCCCCGTCCCTGTGTCCTTGTTTAGATTTAGTGAGTGATTACCCCAGCGTGGGACACACTTCTTTCTGCTCAGAAACAATTCCCCGTATACTCATTGGCCACGCGTGCCCTGTCCCTGTGTCTTTGCTTCCATCTAATGATTGATCGACCCAGCTTGTAACAACACACTTTGTAGGGAAGCGGCTGCCATTTCCGTGCCAGCACAGCTGAAGTTCCTACCCGAAAACCAGCAGCAGCCAGGGCAGTCTGGTCTGCAGGCACAGCCGCAGCAGCCAAAGCAGCCGCAGCACCTTGAGGAATATCAACAGCAGCAGCAGCAGCAGCAGCAGCAGCAGCAGCAGCAGCAGCAACAGCCGCAACAGCCGCAGCAGCAGCAGCAGCAGCAGCAGCAGCAACAGCAGCAGCAGATGGGGCTGTGTGGTGGTAAGAGTGAGGGCACGTGGGTGTGGCGCACAGACCTTGCGGCTACCCAGCCTTTCTGGCACGGGTGGTACACCGGGCTGAGCGATGCCTTCCTTAAGGTGTGTGTGTGTGTCAATGTATCTGTGGGTGGGTGTGCGTGCATGCATGTGTGTGTGTGTGTCTGTGTGTGTGTGCGTGCATGCATGTGTGTGTGTGCGTGCGTGCGTGCGTGCGTGCGTGCATGGTACATGTGTGCGTGGTGGGCGTGTGGGTTGATGAGTGGCACAACATTTATGCTTTTCTCAATAAACCTGGGCCCCTTGGATTTCCGGTCTTGTATAATACAGCGCAGATCACCTCATTGCCTGTAGAACCTGCCCTTGTTTTATAGCCGCCAATGCTACCAGGAGTCTAATGTCAAATGTCTAACCCCCAACCCCTGTCTTGAGAATAGTTGTCAGTGAAAATTATTGGCAGGGAACACCATTGTCAGAAAAAATTGGTGTCAGGGAACACCAAGGAATATCGGTGTCAGAGAACATCATTGTCAGAAAAAATCGGTAACAGAGAACACCATTGTCAGAGCGAATCGGTGTCAGCGAACACCAAGAAAAATTGGTGTCAGAGAACGACATTGTCAGAAAAAAGCGGTTTAAGAATACCATTGTCAGAAAAAAAATCGGTGTCAGGGAACACCTAGAAAAATCGGTGTCAGAGAACACCATTGTCAGAAACAATCGGTGTCAAAGCACACCATTGTCAGAGCAAATCGGTTTCAGAGAACACCATTGTCAGAAATTTTCGGTGTCAGCGAACATCCCCTGTCAGAAAAAAAATCGATGTCAGAGAACATCTCGTGGTGTGCCAAGCCCTGTCTTGAGGATCACTGTCAGAGGAAATCGATGCCAGAGAAAGTCATTGTCAGAGAAACTCTTGGCACAGGTGCCAAACCCTGTTTTGAGAATTGTTGACAGTGAAGATCGTTGTCAGAGCAAATCGGTGTCAGAGAACGCCATTGTCAGAAACAATCGGTGTCAGAACACCATTGTCGGAAAAAATTGGTGTCAGAGGACACCATTGTCAAAAAAAAATTGTTGTCAGAGAACACCATTGTCGGAAAAAATCGGTGTCAGCGAACACCATTGTCAGAAAAAATCGGTGTCAGGGAACACCAAGAGAAATTGATGTCAGAGGACACCACTGTCGGAAAAAATCGGTGTCACCAAACACCATTGTCAGAAACAATCGGTGTCACCAAACACTATTGTCAGAACACAACGGTTTTCTGAGAACATTCCTTGGTTTGCCAAAACCCATTTTGGGAATCACTGTCAGAGAAAATCTCCTTGTGTTTTTAGGGTATTTTCGGCTGGGAAGTCACCAAATGTACGGTCATATACGGTGTTTATATGCGGTTCTGGACAACCCTGGTCTTCAGGGCTTCATGTCAAATTGCATGACATCACCATCATCATATGTAAACATCATATTACAAGCTTGCATCATATGTAGGGTTGGCCAGAACCATATATATACGGTGTATATACGGTAATTGGCAGGGAAATCACCGAATATACGGTCATATACGGTGTATATATATACAGTTCTGGCCAACCTAATCATATGCACACATGCACACTTTAGGTTCCTGGGCCCAAAATGCTCATTCTTGCTGGTACAGATCGCCTGGATAAGCCCCTTACCATTGGGCAAATGCAGGTGTGTGGGGGTGGGTGTGGATGTGTATGTGGGTTTGGATGCGCAGGTGTGGGTGTGTATGGATAGGTGGGGGGTGAATGTGTTTGTGTGCAATTATGTGTGTCTTAGCCCGCCAGCTGGTCTGTCTCTGCTTTTTTATTGCTGGTCAATCTTGCAAATTACACTGTGCTTCACATGTGTGTTTTTGCTTGCGCACGCTCACGCTCAGGCTATGCATGCTCTGTGTGTTTTTGCTTACGCGCACTCACACTGTGCACACTCACGCTGTGCATGCTCTGTGTGTTCTTGCTTACGCACGCTCGCACTGTGCACACTCACGCTATGCATGCTCTGTGTGTTCTTGCTTACGCGCACTCACACTGTACACGCTCACGCTATGCATGCTCTGTGTGTTCTTGCTTACGCACGCTCGCACTGTGCACACTCACGCTGTGCATGCTCTGTGTGTCTTTGCTTACGCACGCTCACACTATGCACGCTCACGCTATGCATGCTCCTGCTGTGCATGCTCAATGCTCACGCGAACATGACAGTTGCCCGTATTCACAGAAGACAAGTAGAGGCCGCTGTGCGTATTGTATCATTGTGCCCCTCTCTCTCTCTCACTCTCTCTCACTCTCTCTCTCTCTCTCTCTCTCTTTCACACACACACACACACACACACGCACACACACACACACTTATACACACACACACCAGGGCAAGTTCCAGCTGGTCCTACTGCCCTTGGCTGGGCATGCTGTGCATGAAGATGAGGCCACAGCCTCAGCAAACCACATCCGCACATTCCTGCAAGTGAGTGCCAAGCACTGACGCACTGCCCTGACGCTTATCATTTGAGCCTTTAAATTTCCAATATTCGACATAGGAGTCTTATGTGATTATGGCCACGTTTACAATATTCCTGCAAGTGACCATGACTGTGCCAGGTTCGCCGCACTGCTGCCACTGCTGCCACCAACACATACATGCACACACACATACACACACAAACCTAACATGAGGGGTCTTGTGTAACCTTGACCGCAATAATATGCTCAACATTGTCGGCAAGTTCCTAAAAATTGCCGTGTGCGTGTTGTGTGCGGCGTATCAGAGCACACAGTGTGCTCAATCCTGCTAACCTTTTCCTACTTAGTGCTGCTCAGTATAGAGTGATTTCAAGATAAAAGCACTCCAGTCAGTAAGGAAAGCAAAACTATGCAGGCAGCGAAGAAACACTCTCCACATAACCAAGGAAAACGAGCCATTTTGGTACCGGGTACTGTAAAAATCTCCCACCAGAGAGGAAGCAGAAAATGAAATGGGAACAGGAGGGGAAAACAAAACTACGCAGGCAGTGAAAACCACTCCCCACTTTAATTAAGGAAAAGGAGCCAATTTGGTACCGAGTGCCGTAAAAAACTCCCACCAGAGAGGAAGCAGAAAATCAATTGAAAACAGGAGGGGAAAACAAAACTACGCAGGCAGTGAAAACCACTCCCCACATCAATTAAGGAAAAGGAGCCACTTTGGTACCGAGTACCGTAAAAGACTCCCAACAAAGAGGAAGCAGAAAATTAAATGGGAACAGGAGGGGAAAACAAAACTACGTAGGCAGTGAAAACCACTCCCCACATCAATTAAGGAAAAGGAGCCACTTTGGTACCGGGTACCGTAAAAAACTCCCACCAGAGAGGAAGCAGAAAATCAAATGGGAACAGGAGGGTCACAGGCTTGGCCTAAACTGGCTCCTAATGGGAGTTGGGAATGGTAAGGAGTAAATACAGTACTTTTGCTCCCTTAACATTATGTCGAAGTCTGCTCCCTTAACAATATGTCAAAGTCTGCTCCCTTAATATTGTGTAGAAGTCTGCTCCCTTAACATTATGTCAATGTCTGCTCCCTCAACATTGTGTCAAAGCCTGCTCCCTCAACAATGTGTACAAGTCTGCTCCCTTGACATTGTGTAGAAGTCTGCTCCCTTAACACTGTGTACAAGTCTGCTCCTCAACATTGTATCAAAGCCTGCTCCCTCAACATTGTGTCAAAGTCTGCTCCCTCAACATTGTGAACAAGTCTGCTCCCTCAACATTGTGTCAAAATCTGCTCCCTCAACATTGTGTACAAGTCTGCTCCCTTAACATTGTGTACAAGTCTGCTCCTCAACATTGTGTCAAAGCCTGCTCCCTTAACATGTGTCAAGGCCTGCTCCCTCAACATTGTGTACAAGTCTGCTCCCTTAACATTGTGTACAAGTCTGCTCCCTTAACATTGTGTCACAGCCTGCTCCCTCAACATTGTGTGCAAGTCTGCTCCTTAACATTGTGTCAAACTCTGCTCCCTCAACATTGTGTGCAAGTGTGCTCCTCAACATTGTGTCAAAGTTTGCTCCCTCAACATTGTGTCACAGCCTGCTCCCTCAACATTGTGTACAAGTCTGCTCCCTTAACATTATGTCAAAGCCTGCTCCCTCAACATTGTGTCAAACTCTGCTCCCTCAACATTGTGTCAAACTCTGCTCCCTCAACATTGTGTGCAAGTGTGCTCCTTAACATTGTGTCAAAAGTCTGCTCCCTCAACATTGTGTCAAACTCTCCTCCCTCAACATTGTGTGCAAGTCTGCTCCCTCAACATTGTGCACAAGTCTGCACAATGCACAAAAGATCAGCTAGGGACACCTGCGTCGTAGGGGGAGGCACAGGGCACAGCTTGCGCAAGCGTACAATGCATTTACACAACTGAGGCCACGTGTTTTGGCTCATGTCAGATTCATGTCAGATTCATTACCCTTTTTGGGCGCCTGCTTCTCTCTCGATGTTAGCTTCACCCACCTAAGCCAATCAATAACAAATTGCCCCGCAATATAATCTCATGTTTGCAACGCTTCTGTGTATTGGTCAGTCAATAAAAGCCTGCTTCCGCTAAGATGGTCTCTCTCTCTCTCTCCCTCTCTCTCATGTTTGCAGTGTACTTGGTCGATAACAATTCCCCCCTGATGCATTTTTTGGGTGTTTGCAGCGCTTCCGTGTGGGAGAGCCCCCACTGGTCGTGCCCAAACCAGCTAGTGGGCATGGCGTGGTTTTGCCAATTGTGGCCGGCACAATTTACGAACGCCAACCTTGAAGTATTTTGTACTGGCCTGAACGTGGACGAAGGGCCCAGCTTCCATCCAACTCCGGGCATTTGTTGTTGAGAAAGGGTTGCAAAGGCTGCGCGCTGATTTATTAATTCTAGTCACCAGTACTATGAGTCGTGCATTATACTCGGATTGTTTAAAAAAGGAAGTTTTAGTAGCTGTTACCCCTTGGGTTTATGAGTAAATCGGTCATAGGTATTTGAAGCACCTTGACATTAGGCATCAAATTGGGGAGTGCGTGTTTTTCACTGCCAGCAGCTGTCATATGGTGGCAGTGGCAATTGCCAGACTGAAGTTACATAGGTTACAAAGATAACAGATAAAGCCATCAGTCAAAACGTGTAAAAACTGTGGTAATTGATGTTGTGGCACCAGACTTGTTACAGAGGTTACAAATAAAGGTTACAGGTAAAGCCATCAGTCAAAACGTGTAAAAACTGTGGTAATTGATGTTGTGGCACCAGACTTGTAGCACCTACAAAAAACCCTTGGAAAGGGAAAAAAGGCACCACGCTGTTTGTGACATTACAGCACTGAATAAAACCAGTAAAAATAGTGGCGCTGCGCTTGGGGATCCTAGGTCCATTCAATTTACATAGCTTTGGGTCTCTAGGAATGGTCAGAGACCTTAAATTCATAGCCCATATCACTTGCAATCTATGCTGGCATAACCTCGTGTCGTGACAGCCACCTTTGCAGAGGTCTGCGATGAGCAAGGGCTTTCTTGCCCTTCATTGAATTCTCAAATGGCATGCATGGTGCGTTTGCCCAATGCACATCTGCATCCTCAAGATCCTGTGTTTGACCTGATGTATGTTCTCACTGTCATGCATGCAAAGAAAGTGCAAAGCAAGTAAGATGGCTGTTGCAACTCGCCCTGTGCCTGTGGAGGACGGCTCTTCGGGGCTGAGACCTTGGAGTCTCTCTGCCGTTCTCCAACCCGGGTACTGCCCTCTTGGCTCCACGCACGATCTATTATGTCTTAAGGTTAAGTTTTCCTATCTAGTTTTTATGTCCAGGGGCTCAAAATAGTTGGTGCTCTCCAACCAGGCATCGTACGCCAATCTTTTCTAAGCTATTAGCTCAATTCCTCCAGCAATCCATAAGCTTAGGACAAAGTCCTAGGGTCCAACAATCAAGCGTCTACCAGGACCAGCCGGTCGCATTAAATCAGAGAGGGGGGACCATCATCTGTGTGTTTTGGGTTGGAGAACGGCAGAGAGACTCCAAGGTCTCAGCCCCGAAGAGCCGTCCTCCACAGGCACAGGGCGAGTTGCAACAGCCATCTTACTTGCTTTGCACTTTCTTTGCATGCATGACAGTGGGAACATACATCAGGTCAAACACAGGATCTTGAGGATGCAGATGTGCATTGGGCAAACGCACCATGCATGCCATTGGGAACTTTATGTTGCTGAACATCTGTCACACTGAGGATAGGAATGGGGGAGGCAAATAGCAAATAACATTATACATAAACTCATGTGTGAGGAGCAACACATACACAACGAGAGGGTCTAGAACATCAAACATGGTCTGGTTTATCACTCTTTTGCTGCGGGCCCTGCTGCTAGATGAACTCTGAACCAGCACTTGCCTGGCTGAGACTGTAAATTTGTGTATAAAGAGCAAAATATAATTGAGGTTACAGAGGTTACAGATTAAGCCACCAGTCAAAAAGTGTGACTGATGGGCTGCGTATGTAATCACTGCTAAAATGTGAGGAGTGTTTGTTGAAGCACCACAGACATGTAGTAGCGCCTACAAAAAAAAAAACTTTGAAAGGGGAAATAAGGCAAATGTTGCACAACTGCCAAACTGCTGTGGGAAATCGCGCAGGTGGCACTACTCACCGGCCTGCTGGCTTGCATGCGCCAGGATTTACTTTCCTGGGATCAGTTTTTTCCTACAAAAAATCTTAATCGGCTTATTTGTGTAGTGTGCCTCTTTCACCCTTAATCAATCGTCGCCCTGTGCCTTTTGTGATAGCGCGGTTCTACGGCTGGGGGAGCGATGCTCCCTGGTGCGTGTCTACCACCATCCGCCCCCAGGGATCGGAACCTAACTATAAAAATGACCATCTGGTGAATGTGCAGCACTACAACAATGCGCCATGGTCTCAAAAGAAAAAATGGCGTCTGCTCTGGACTTTGATCCTAAGAACTCCTCATATTGGAGCGAACGTCACCGTGACATTGTCTTTGGTGCCAATTACAATTTACAATGCATTTGCCACCAAGTATACAGGTTTATCAATCTGCTACATAGTGTATGATGACACAAAAATGCTCAAGTGCGTGCGACACTCCGTACGATCTGCGATGTGTAGCGAGCTACCAACCGCCATCTCCTTATTTCTACCCAACTGAGAAAACAAGAGCATCAATGCCTACAGAGCATTGGTGCGAGATAAGCTAAAACCCAACAGGTAAAATAGCAGAGTCGCAATAATAGGGAGCACAGGCAGAACTAAGCATCTTCATTTAGCAGCTTCCTTACCTTGAAAAAACTTGTAGCTCTTAGCAACCTGAGTGTACTGCTACAGGGGGTACTACTACAGGGGGTACAGTGGCTGGACGAGGAGGAGAATTTTGGTGTTCACCAGGTTGTTGTATTCTCTGGCCAGCTCGTCATCTGATGCTCCGTGTGTCACACAGAATGTCACATGGATGTCGGATGACACACATTCCGTGTGTCACACGGAATGTCACATGGATGTCTGATGCTCCGTGTGTCACACGGAATGTCACATGGAGCGTCAGATGACGAGCTCCGTGTGTCACACGGAATTAGTTCTGCATGGTGACGAGAGAATCACAAATCACAATAGGCATCCAACTGGTAATAAATGTCATGTGTGTCCTCAACGAGACCTATTGCCTCCATGAAGCATGACAGCAACCTGGGCAATGGACTTACTGAACAAAGACAGCAAGCTGAAACACAAAGAACTAGTTGCTTTTGGGATACAAGCTTTGGGACTGCAGCCCTAGGCCAGCAGAGGTCCCAGAGGCTTGGAGGCCCTAAAGGGCCTTAACTTGCATTCGATAGTCCACGAAGTGTGGAACGAGAGCTGACTTGCTTGAAGATAAGATGGGCAGGCAAACACGCAATACCCACCTTCTTCTTCCTGTAATTCAAGGCTACATCAATGAATGCTTACAGGACATTCCAGCATACCGTAGTCAAAACAAACCCTACCAACAATTATCCTCTATGGATTAGCCTCCTAGAGCCCTTTATCCAGCATCTAGTTAAATTCATCATGCTTAAGTAGCTCATGCTCCTCTCTTTACGCTAGAGGGCTTATCTAGCCTCTTGACCCAGGCTGCATCCAATAATTTTGCCACATCAACACATCAAGCACGCTATTGAGGCCCTGAACAGTGAATTCATAGTCCTGGGCTTCAGTAGCTTTGTAGTCTTACGCGTTACAACCAACAAACTTGGTTAGAGTTTTTTCCGTAGCCCTTCGCAGGCAGCCCCTGAATCGCTCGGCCTGGCACGATGAGCGCACAAGGATACGCGCACAAGGATAGCAGCAAAGTTTGTTGATGAAGATGATGACCCTCTGAAGCAAGTGTACAGGGAAACGAGTGAGAGCTAAACCCTAAACCCTAAACCCAAGTGTACAGGGAAACGAGTGAGCCGTGTGGTGTTTCAGCTCTGCAAGCCCTGGCAAGCCCCCCCTCCCGCTGCGCACCCCTCAGTGCTCCAAGTGCACAGCAAAGACTTGCCGCTGCAATAAATCATGCAGCTGTTTGGCAGGCTTACCTGCTCCTCGGTGACATTAAGGAGGAATTGTCCTTCCATGATGGTGATGGGAACCAAGAGACCGCGTGCATTGCGCAGCTCATCACTGCCATGCAGCAAGCGGGCGCTGACCTTCCCCAGAAAATGGACTACGAGAGGTGCAGCTGCTTGCCACTAAGCGTACGTCTTGCAGCTGCTGCCTCTGCTCCCCTAGCTGCTTCTCCTGCTCCTGCTGCCCGACTTCCACATGCTGCAGCCATTGCAGCATCTCAGCGACGGAATCCTTTCACAGAAGGAACTCTTGAAGACTCTTCAAAAACCCACAGGCCTAGTTGCCCGTTTTAGCTTGACTCTTTTGCCTGCTTGCTCTTACTTTGCTTGCCCATCGCAACCGCAACTGTGCTTACTCTGGAAGGAAGTCTTCATGCGCGGCATTGGTCATCGCGTACATCTATTTTTTAACTAGGGCCCCTAACATTATATTAAAAACTAGGTAAAGTAGGACACGACACGCGAGAGAATATAATTTGGCTTGTGCATGAACATGGCCCTGAAAAATGCAACCTCCCTTGGAGCTATTGAGGCTGAAGCATCAGGTTCTTCAGGGAAGGTGTTGGTGAGTTGATTGCTTTGCTCAGGTGTTCAAAAACATGAAGAAAGCGTGCACAGCAGGCAAAACACCTCTTACGGCTCTGCAGGCTGTCCTACACTATTGGGCAGCATGGTGTGAGCCTTGTAAGCACATGGACAAAGTGATGTCCCAACTGGCAGCAGAGTACCCGCAGGCTGCTTTCATGCGGGTGAGAACGAGTTACACTGTTCATGCATGCACGCACGCACGCACGGGTGCGTGTCCGCCTCTATACTTCATACACGTGCTTGCTAGCAAAAAGTACACGATGCCTCACAGTTTCAGGACATAGTATCAATATCAAAATGTCGCACATCAGGAGGCAAGCGCCCATCCACAATCGTGCGAGTACATCATGCTGTGTACGTTGCTGAACGACGTGTGTGTTTTAGGTTGAGGCAGAAGAAGTGGATGAGGCGACCATCAAGCATGAAGTGACCACAGTGCCCTCCTTCATTTTCATCAAGGTGAGGCGACGAGCCACTGAAGGGCAGCTCGTTAGCAAGCTGTGAAGAGCAGCTACAATGTTGAATGATTGCTGTTGTTTTGCACAGCTGCACATGGAACGACAAACAGCAGGAGCAAAGCGTGAGCAAGCAATGATGGCATCACCGCAATATAGCAACAGACGTGGTCCTCATTTCAGAACAGGACAATTCCTGTGAATGAAGTGTGTATGGGTGCCTGCAACTGCTTCAAGCGAACATCTGCATGCATAAACTTTACTACGACGTCTTGCCATAACAGTGGACAAGACTTCAAGGGAACTATTCGCTGTTTCAAGCTTGCATCATTACTTATAAAGAAATGCAGCATCCTGCAATTGCTATGCTCTTTACCTGTAATGAACCACAGGAAAAGAAAATGAAGCAGAAAGGCTCAAAGGTGCTCTTTATCGCTTGTAATGGCAGTCATTACTACCAGCGGCCACACGGCATCCAAATACGAAAGCTATGTTCATTGCATGTGATTGTCCACACACACGGCATCCAAATACGAAAGCTATATTCATTGCATGTGATTGTCCACACACACGGCATCCAAATACGAAAGCTATGTTCATTGCATGTGACTGTCCACAGGGAGGCAAGGTAGTGGACAGGCTCGAAGGTGCTGACGCCGCCGCCCTCACAGCCAAAACGGCAGCAGCAGCAGGTACGGCTTACTCTTGCCCTGTCTAATGCTGCTTGCTTTCGCGTACGAATTCGGTAAAAGTCAAAAGTTCTTCCCCCTATGTATATATATGGCCTTTATGTATATAGGGGCCGGCCCTGTCTAACGCCTCTTGTTGCTGAGCCTTTCTTATCTCAGGACTGGCGGCAGGGCAGCGTAGTAGTACTGCAGACCCTGCTTAAAACTACGCGCCACCATGTTTGCCTTGTCTGAATGCCTCCTGTATGCCGTGTCTCTCTTATTTGGGGCTGGTGACGGAGCAGCGTGAGAATGCTGTAGACCCTGCATAAACTACACGCCACCACTTTGGAGGTTTGCAGACAATTAGGAGTCAGATCATGGAGTGAACGGTTGCATGGAATTACAGTCATGGCAGCTAGCCTCTAACCGTGCTGCAAAAAGGAGCACTGCAGGAGGTTGTGCTGTGCTGTTTGTGCTGTTCTGTGCTGCTGTTTGTCTGTTCTGTGCTGTTCTGTGCTGTTGTTTGTGCTGTTGTGCTGTGCTGTGCTGTTTGTGCTGCTGCCGATGATGAAGTGTTAAACCAACAAAGTAAACAATGCTGCCGATGATGAAGTGTTAAAGCATGTTGGCGATGATGAAGTGTTAAATAGTGCTGGTGATGACAAAGTGTAAATCAGTGCTGGCGATGATAAAGTGTTAAATAATGCTGGTGATGACAAAGTGTTAAACAGTGCTGGCTATGATCAAGTGTTAAACATTGCTGCCGATGATGAAGTGTTAAAACCAAGAAAGTAAACATTGCTGGCGATGATGAAGTGTTAAAACCATTTTGGCGATGATGAAGTGTTAGACAGTGCTGGTGATGACAAAATGTTAATCAGTGCTGCCGACGATGAAGTTTTAAAACAATGCTGGCGATAATGACGTTGCAAACAATGCTGCCGACAATGAAGTGTTAAAACAATGCTGGCGATGATGACGTTGCAAACAATGCTGCCGACGATGAAGTGTTAAACCAAGAAAGTGAACAACTAGGCAGGGAAAAATCGCTCCCCACAAAGTTCAAGGAATAGGGGCCATGAACACGATTACTAGACTTGTGTGCTTGAAAAGCAGGTGTACCTACACAATGTGAGTACAGGTGCAGCAGCAAAAATGCGAATGCAGGTGTAGCTACACACAAACGCAAAAGCAAGTGTGGCTGCAGATTTGCAATTACAGGTGCAGCTGCAAAAATGTGAATGCAGGTGCAGCTGCAAAAATGCGAATCCAGGTGTGGCTGCAAACGCAAAAAAAAGTGTGGCTGCAGAATTGCAATTACAGGTGCAGCTGCAGAAATGAGAATCCAGTGTGGCTGCAAATGCTAAAACAAGTGTGGCTGTGAATGCAAACACAAGCGTGGCTGCAGATTCGCAATTACAGGTGCAGCTGCAAAAATGCGCATACAGGTGTGGCTGCAAATGACAATTACTGGTGCAGCTGCAAAATGCGCATACAGGTGTGGCTGCAGAATTACTATCACAGGTGCAGCTTCAAAAATGCGCATACAGGTATGGCTGCAGAATTACAATTACAGGTGCTGCTGCAAAATTGCGAATACAGGTGTGGCTGCAGAATTACAATTACAGGTGCAGCTGCAAAAATGCGCATACAGGTGTGGCTGCAGGATTGCAATTACAGGTGCAGCTGCAAAATTGCGAATACAGGTGTGGCTGCAGAATTACAATTACAGGTGCAGCTGCAAAAATTCGCATACAGGTGTGGCTGCAGAATTGCAATTACAGGTGCAGCTGCAAAAATGCGCATACAGGTGTGGCTGCAGAATTACAATTACAGGTGCAGCTGCAAAAATGCGCATGCAGGTGTGGCTGCAGAATTGCAATTACAGGTGCAGCTGCAAAAATGCGCATACAGGTGTGGCTGCAGAATTACAATTACAAGTGCAGCTGCAAAAATGCGCACACAGGTGTGGCTGCAGAATTGCAATTACAGGTGCAGCTGCAAAAATGCGCATACAGGTGTGGCTGCAGAATTGCAATTACAGGTGCAGCTGCAAAAATGTGCATACAGGTGTGGCTGCAGAATTACAAATACAGGTGCAGCTGCAAAAATGCGCATACAGGTGTGGCTGCAAATGACAGCAGAGGTGCAGCTGCAAAAATGGGCACACAGGTGTGGCTGCAGAATTGCAATCACGGGTGCAGCTGCAAAAATGCGAATACAGGTGTGGCTGCAGAATTACAATTACAGGTGCAGCTGCAAAAATGCGCATACAGGTGTGGCTGCAGAATTACTATCACAGGTGCAGCTTCAAAAATGCGCATACAGGTGTGGCTGCAGACTTACAACTACAGGTGCAGCTGCAAAAATGCGCATACAGGTGTGGCTGCAGAATTACAATTACAGGTGCAGCTGCAAAATTGCGCATACAGGTGTGGCTGCAGAATTGCAATTACAGGTGCAGCTGCAAAAATGCGCATACAGGTGTGGCTGCAGAATTGCAATTACAGGTGCAGCTGCAAAATGCGCACACAGGTGTGGCTGCAGAATTACAATTACAGGTGCAGCTGCAAAGATGCGCATACAGGTGTGGCTGCAGAATAACAATTACAGGTGCAGCTGCAAAAATGCGCATACAGGTGTGGCTGCAAATGACAGCAGAGGTGGTGCCGATGGAGTGGCAGCAGCACCAGCGGCAGCAGGAGGAGGAGCAGGAGGAGGTGTAGAAGGGCGTATCAAGTGGCTCCTGGCAGAGAACCCAGTGTTGTTGTTCATGAAGGTGGGTCGACTTGCCAACTCTGTTTTTCTGTGACCGCTGGGTTATACAAGGCTGTGATCGGACGTGGATTGTCAGAGTAATCTGTGCAAATTTTAAAAATCTATAGAATTTTTACTTTCTATTTCTTTTTATCATTTTGTTTTTCTATAGTCTTGTTATCTTTGAATTTGTCTACTGATTCATATAACAGCGCATGCCCGAGCAACCAGTCTCGTTGATCGTCAAGTGGGGTTGGGCCTCCATTCCGATCATTGTGCCGGGAGTGTGTGTCATACAACGTTCCGATTGTGACATTCCAGTGCAATCTAATGACTTCATACACACTCCAAACCACATCTGATTGTGACCTTCCAGTGCAATCTAATGACTTCATACACACTCCAAACCACATCTGATTGTGACCTTCCAGCTTCCAGTGCAATCTAATGACTAATGACTTCATACCCACTCCAAACCACATCTGATTGTGACCTTCCAGTGCAATCAAATGACTTCATACACACTCCAAACCACATCCACCTGAGCACCCAGTCTTACCACTCGCAGGGGTCTGTTTGCACAAATATCTTTTGCTGTGTGGCATATCTCACCTCACCTGCAAAATAAGCATCGAGCGTGTGTAACCCTAGTTCCACACACACACACACACATTCACACACACACACACACACACACACACACACACACACACACGCACACACACACACACGCCATCACCCTGTGCCTCCTCTAAGTAGCCTCAATAAACAAAGTTCCATCACCTTGTGCCTCTTCTAAGTATAGCCTCAATAAACTAATTTCCATCACCCTGTGCCTTCTCTAAGTAGCCTCAATAAACAAAGTGCCAACACCCTGTGCCTCTTCTAAGTAACCTCAATAAACAAAGTTCCATCACCCTGTGCCTCTTCTAAGTAGCCTGAATAAACAAAGTTCCATCGCCCTGTGCCTCTTCTAAGTAGCCTCAATAAACAAAGTTCCATCACCCTGTGCCTCTTCTAAGTAGCCTCAATAAACAAAGTTGAACCGATCATGCATTCATAAAGAGTACGTGCTCTGAATGCAACATGGTGGTTGCTAGTAGTAGCACTCGTACTCGTTGAAAACCTGATGTATGTTCTTGAAATTTAACAAGGCTCATTGGACGCAAGGATGTGTTCTGGAAACAAGATCAGTGATCTCAAACCCACATTACATTCTGCAGGCCGGACGCAGCTTAAATGACACGGAAATAAAGGGACTGCTCTCCTGTCCCACCTCGCACATTTTGCAGGGCCTTGGTGAACGTGATTAAGGGGAGCGGTGTCACTGTTCCACCTCGCACATTTTGCAGGCCCTTTGTGAACGTGATAAAAGGGGAGCAATGTCACTGTCCCACCTCGCACATGTTGCAAGGCCTTTGTGAACGTGATAAAAGGGTAGCGATGTCGCTGTCGCACTTCGCACATATTGCAGGGCCTTTTGAACGTGATAAAAGGGGAGCGATGTCGCTGTCGCACTTCGCACGTTTTGCAGGGCCTTGATGAACGTGGTTATGGGGAGCGATCTCACTGTCGCACTGTCGCACGTTTTGCAGGGCCTTTGTGAACGTGATGAAAGGGGAGCGATGTCACTGTCCCACCTCGCACATGTTGCAGGGCCTTGATGAATGTGATAAAAGGGGAGCGATGTCACTGTCCCACCTCGCTTTTTTTGCAGACCCTTTTTGGACATGTTCAAGGGAAGTGACGTCACGGAACATTCCACCTCACACATTTTGCAGGGCCTTCCTGACGCGCCTCGCTGTGGCTTCAGCTCCAAAGTGGTGGAAGCACTACGTACTCACAAGGTGCGAATCTGTACCAAATCGAGTCGTACATGTGCTTCAAAAGGACAGAAAAGGACGCAGATGGCGTAAGCACGATTGGCATGGATCCTGAAGGAAAGGATGTGCTATACCTGAGCTAGGATGAGATGTACGCATAATTTTGTGGTGTTACTCGGTTTTAGGCTCGAACCAGTGGTTGGTTTGAGTACTGCAAACTCATCTTTAGGAAAGGATGTGCTAGGATGAGATGTACGCAGAATTTTGTTGCGTTATTTCAACTTCAGGCTCAAACCAGTAATTGGTTTGAGCATTGCAAACTCATAAGGTGGGAGTTTTCACAGACCCCGAGCCATACCTGTGTTAAGATGAGGGGTGCTTGAAAATGTGCAAGGTGACACGACTTGTGTGGGTGCAGCTTCAGGTTCAGATGGGTTGGTTGGAGCACCGCGTGCTTACAAGGTAAGACTCGTTCCATACACGTAGGGTTGGCCAGGACCATACATATACGGAGTACTTATGGTGTTTTTGGCAGGGAAACCACCAAATATACGGTCACATACGGTGAATGTATACGGTTCTGGCCAACCTCAGTCATATACGTGCGGTGTTGTCGTTTTGTGCAAGCGTGCAAGGTACTAAGGAGTGCGAGTGTTTGTGTGGCCTCAAGCTCAAACACAATGCAGGCAATGCAATGCCCGCCAAGAGGGCACTGTTAAGTCAAGTCCACACACGTGCCTTTGCGCATACACCCTTGAGTGAACGTGTGCGATGAAGAGTGTGTGTATGCTCCCTTGTGTTAACGTGTGCGATGAGGTGTGTGTTTATACGCACCCTTGTGTGTGAACTTGTGCGATGAGGTGTGTTTACGCACCCTTGTGTGTGTGTGTGTGTACGTGTACAATAAAGAGTGTTTGTACGCACCCTCGTGTGATTTTACGCAAAGAGGTGTGTTTGTACGCATTCTTGTGTGGACGTGTGAGACGTGGTGTGTGTGTACACTCCCTGAAAGGAACGTGTGTGATGAGGTGTGTTTGTACGCATTATCGTGTGAACGTGTGCAATGAGCAATGGGGTGTGTTTGTGCGCACGTACCCACGAGAAACACATCTTGCGATGAGCAATGGGGTGTGTTAGTACACTCCCTGAAAGGAACGTGTGTGATGAGGTGTGTTTGTACGCATTATTGTGTGAACGTGTGCGATGAGCAATGGGGTGTGTCTGTGCGCACGTACCCACAAGAAACACATCTGTGCGATGAGCAATGGGGTGTGTTTGTGCGCACGTACCCACAAGAAGCACATCTGTGCAATGAGCAATGGGGTGTGTTTGTGCGCACGTACCCACAAGAATCACATCTGTGCGATGAGCAATGGGGTGTGTTTGTGCGCACGTACCCACAAGAATCACATCTGTGCGATGAGCAATGGGGTGTGTTTGTGCGCACGTACCCACAAGAATCACATCTGTGCGATGAGCAATGGGGTGTGTTTGTGCGAACGTACCCGCAAGAATCACATCTGTGCGATGAGCAATGGGGTGTGTTTGTGCGCACGTACCCGCAAGAATCACATCTGTGCGATGAGCAATGGGGTGTGTTTGTACACTCCCTGAAAGAAACGTGTGCGATGAGGTGTGTTTGTACGCATTCTTGTGTGAACGTGTGAGACGTGTGAGACGTGGTGTTATTCCCTGAAAGGAACATGTGTGATGAGGTGTGTTTGTACGCACTATCGTGTGAACGTGTGCGATGAGCAATGGGGTGTGTTTGTGCGCACGTACCCACGAGAATCACATCTTGCGATGAGCAATGGGGTGTGTTAGTACACTCCCTGAAAGGAACGTGTGTGATGAGGTGTGTTTGTACGCATTATCGTGTGAACGTGTGCGATGAGCAATGGGGTGTGTCTGTGCGCACGTACCCACAAGAAGCACATCTGTGCGATGATCAATGGGGTGTGTTTGTGCGCACGTACCCACAAGAAACACATCTGTGCGATGAGCAATGGGGTGTGTTTGTGCGCACGTACCCACAAGAAGCACATCTGTCCCCTCACAGGTCCCTTTTAAAGGCGTAGACATCCTGCAAGACCAGGAGCTAAGGGACGGTGTGAAGGCATTTGGCAGTTGGCCCACATACCCTCAGCTGTACGTCAAGGGGGAGCTAGCGGGGGGGTGCGACATTATCTTGGAAATGCAGGTGCGTGCGTTTGTTTGGGTGGTTGTAGATGTGGGGTGGTGTGAAAGCTATCTGCGTCTGGCCTACAAATCCACAGCTGTACGTCAAGGGGAAGCTAACGGGGGGGTGCAACAG
>Ga0307942_1000622_pt1 | contig 25317 bp, 23 predicted proteins | sample OrgLakmetagen175_FD_201846 | JGI IMG/M metagenome (GOLD analysis project Ga0307942, IMG submission 201846) | Saline water microbial communities from Organic Lake, Antarctica - #175 | ecosystem: Environmental > Aquatic > Non-marine Saline and Alkaline > Saline | place: Antarctica: Organic Lake... | reverse complement strand
CACCACCACCACCACCACCACCACCACCACCACCACCACCACCACCGCCACCACCACCACCACGCAATTTACCTCCCCTGCTACTGCCCAACCTCAAGCTATACACGCCCGGGGGCACTTCTTGCCAGAAACTGCTGCCTTGCAGTCCAGGACCAAAGCGTGCGACCTCCCCCTCCCCGACCCCATCATCCCTCTCTCCGCCATCCAGTTCCTGACTTGCTCCTGAACGCGTTGCTTCTGGCCTGCCCCTCTCCCCACTTCTGATCTCCCCCGAAATCCCACAACTTTGGCTGCCTCCCCCACCACTTTTGGCAAGAGGAGCTCCCTGCTGCTGTGCGTGCTGGTTGCTGTTTTCCTGCGCTTCTTTGCTGCCTTGCTGCGCTTCTTCGCTGCCTTGCTGCGCTTCTTCGCTGCCTTGCTGCGCTTCCTTGCTGCCTTGCTGCTGTGATGGAGGTGCCAGTGCTGATGAAGTGCCGCCTCCCATAGGAGCTACCGAAGACAGGATGAAAGCATCGCTGGGCAGGCAGGACCCACCACTATCTCTGACATCTGTCCAGTCTACAGAACCACTCAAATGCTGGGTAGTAGCATGCGTGCCGCTCCTTTGACACTCCTCGCCCTCCTTTTCGCTGTTTGGTGGTGCATGGTTTGAAGAAGGGAAGTGAGCCAACAGACTGCGCCTGCCTGCAAGGAGGATACGATGGGGGGGCAAGAGGCTGTAAAATGGGAAGCTAGGGTATTAGAGCCTGGAGGCTGCAGCAAGCTGCTTCGTGCATTTCCTCACAAAGTACCACTTTTCCACTTGATCTGAGTATTGCAGCTTGTTAAAATGACTCATCAGCTCATTAGCGCAGGTCAGACAGAATGATCAGACAAAACCGCTCCGTTCGGCACGCAAGCAACACCCCTTCTTGCACATAAAGGTGCTTTGTTTCTCTGCGCCCTGGCCAAGACCTCTCAAAGGAAAATGTAGGAAAGAAAGAGCTACAGGGGACACACTCCGTCACACATATAAGGCAGGAGCCATTTTGGTACCAGGGACCCATAGATCTCTCCACCATGGAACAAGAAAGGGAAAAGTAGATGGGGAACAGGACGTGGCGATATGGACGTGGCGATACTGGTAACCGCCCTTGGTCCCTTGTAGCACCTGCTCTAGGTTGGGTTGGCTAGAATCATATATATACAGTGTTGTGCACCTGACGCTTACCGGCGTCAATGGTAAATGACGCTGACGGCGTAATTTATGTCAAATTGACGGTGAAAATAGTAAATTACGCCGTCAATTGTCAGAGTCTAGTGACAATAACGCCGCTATTTACGATCGTTATTTACGGTGCCAATTTTGAATGACGCCGTATGTGCACAACACTGTATATATACGGTGTATATATAGGGTTGGCCAGAACCGTATATCTGCACCGTATATGACCGTATGTATGGTGATTCCCCTGCTAAGAATACCGTATGTACACCGATATACCTATAAATGTATGGTTCTGGCCAACCCTATGTATGTACGGTATTGTTGGCAGGGATCTTATTATATAAACGGTCACAGACGGCGTATTATACCTAGACGGTTCTGGCCAACCCTAGTTGTAAAATATTGGTACCAATTTAATCTGCACAGGCTTCCAGACACTATGCCTGTCATTGACACACAGTATACCCCACACTGCTACCACCATTGGAACTATGGAACATTATTGCAGAGAAACTACACAGGCAGTGTGAGAACACTCCCCACATTGATCAAGTACTGCTGGCAACCGCCACCCACCGAGGACGTCACGCCCAAACCACAGGGTGCTCGTGCTGGTCTGCCAGTAGACGATGGACCAAGGTCCGCGTATTGTGTTGAGCACCTTCAGAACATGGTCACTTTGCAGCTCTGCACAACATGCAAGTGTGCGTGTGTGTGTGTGTGTTTGTGTGCGTGTGTGTGTGTGTGTGTGTGTGTGTGTGTCTGTGAGTGTGTAAGTGAAATGGCTTCGTGCGGTGAAGGGGTGCGGTCCTGGACGGACCTGCGTGTAATGCTGCTACCAAGTCTGTGTAACCCAACAGCACTTTATGATCTTAAAGCTTACATACCCCCATAACTTTTCTTTCGCCACACCCAAAAATGTCATGAGCAGCCAGCTACGCGTGAGGCGAGAACATTTGTGCATACATGGTAGTACATTGCCTTGCGTACGTAATTGTATAACGTGTCCACGCACACAGTAGTGCAAATTGCAGCACTAAATAATGTGTCAAAGTAGCTGAGTCAAAGCTGCCTGGGAGAACAGACGCCACGTGTGCTGCAAGTTGCTATGCATGCCAACCCTGACATCATACGTGTGCTGCAAGGTGCTGTACGTGCCCACACATCATACGTGTGCTGCAAGGTGCTATGCATGCCCACACATCATACGTGTGCTGCAAGGTGCTATGCATGCCCACACATCATACGTGTGCTGCAAGTTGCTATGCATACCCACCCTGACATCATACGTGTGCTGCAAGGTGCTGTACGTGCCCACACATCATACGTGTGCTGCAAGGTGCTATGCATGCCCACACATCATACGTGCGCTGCAACGTGCTATGCATGCCCACACATCAAGGGATGCAGGCTTGACAATGTGCACGCTTGAATGAGAAGCGGAGGAGTTGTGCATTTCCTCCTCCTCAGCAAACAAGGAATACAAATGTATATGCTGCATTCCCTGCAATTATGTCAATCTACTAAGGACTTCTGTCAATCCTTCAACAAACAATGGCTACGAGGTATGCTCATTAATTGCCTCATGTTCACTAGCACAAACACATCTTGCTACATTTCAGATCTCATGCCATCTTTCTAACAAATACGCTACAAGATACTCTCGTCAATTGCCTCATGTTTACTAGCACAAACGCATCTTACTACATTCAGCTCTAATGCCCTGCACAAAAAGGTGACCACAAAGAAATATAAATGCAACCCCAGCTTTCCACACAACAGGCAGGTGTGTGTGTGTGTGTGTGTGTGTGTGTGTGTGTGTGTGTGTGTGTGTGTGTGTGTGTCTGTGAGTGTGCGAGTGAAATGGCTTCGTGCGGTGAAGGGGTGCGGTCCTGGACGGACCTGCGTGTTATGCTGCTACCAAGTCCGTGTAACCCAACATCACTTTATGATTCTGGAGCTAACATACCCCCATAACTTTTCTTTCACCACACCCAAAAATGTCATGAGCAGCCAGCTACGCGTGAGGCGAGAACATTTGTGCATTCATGGTAGTACACTGTCTTGCGTACGTAATTGTGTAACGTGTCCGCGCACACAGTAGTGCAAATTGCAGCACTAAATAATGTGTCGAAGCAGCTGAGTCAAAGCTGCCTGGGAGAGCAGACGCCACGTGTGCTGCAAGGTGCTATGCATGCCCACCCTGACATCATACGTGTGCTGTGCAAGGTGCTATGCATGCCCACACATCATACGTGTGCTGCAAGGTGCTATGCATACCCACCCTGACATCATACGTGTGCTGCAAGGTGCTGTACGTGCCCACACATCATACGTGTGCTGCAAGGTGCTATGCATGCCCACACATCATACGTGTGCTGCAAGGTGCTGTACGTGCCCACACATGATACGTGTGCTGCAAGGTGCTATGCATACCCACCCTGACATCATACGTGCGCTGCAAGTTGCTATGCATGCCCACCCTGACAACATACGTGTGCTGCAAGATGCTGTACGTGCCCACACATCATACGTGTGCTGCAAGGTGCTATGCATGCCCACACATCATACGTGTGCTGCAAGGTGCTGTACATACCCACCCTGACATCATACGTGTGCTGCAAGGTGCTGTACGTGCCCACACATCATACGTGTGCTGCAAGTTGCTATGCATACCCACCCTGACATCATACGTGTGCTGTGCAAGGTGCTGTACGTGCCCACACATCATACGTGCGCTGCAAGGTGCTATGCATGCCCACACATCAAGGGATGCAGGCTTGACAATGTGCACGCTTGAATGAGAAGCGGAGGAGTTGTGCATTTCCTCCTCCTCAGCAAACAAGGAATACAAATGTACAAATGTATATGCTGCATTCCCTGCAACTATGTCACTCTACTAAGGTCTTCTGTCAATCCTTCAACAAACAATGGCTACGAGGTATGCTCATTAATTGCCTCATGTTCATAGCACAAACAACCTTACTACATTTCAGCTCATGCCATTTTTCTAACAAATACGCTACGAGATTCTCTCGTCAATTGCCTCATGTTTACTAGCACAAACACATCTTACTACATTCAGCTCTAATGCCTTGCACAAAAAGGTGACCGCAAAGAAATATAAATGCAACCCCAGCTTTCCACACAACAGGCAGGTGTGTGTGTGTGTGTGTGTGTGCGTGTGTGTGTGTGTGCATGGGAGCTTACCTACTGGCTCCCCGTCGCATGCGGACAGCGCGTCCAGCAGAACCTCCCCATCGTTTTGCCCTGAAGCATGGATGGATTAGTTGTGCCCTTTGCTTGTTTGTTTGACAGAGCTAGGTTGTGCCCAACACCCTCCTTACTTGCTTACAATATGCATGCATACTTGATTGCGCAAGCTTGCACTCTCATGCATGCTGTGAATCTAGCACCACCGACTCCTAACTTCATCAACCTCGACTGTGCTTTCAGCAAGCAAAGCCTCGTAGAAGCACCTTCAGCACAACGGCAAGAAAGTGGGGCAGCAGGTTTTATCTTACGCCTGAGCCACCTGCTCACCTGGTGGCACGTGCATCCCTCCAAATATCTCCCCATTGTAGCACAACACGCTGCATCGCGCAGAGGCAAGGCCTTGGCTGTCATTTTGACCTGTCAAAATTGTTGCTTGCTGCTGCTGCGATTTGGATACATGCTGATCGTGTTTGAGAGGGGTGCCACTCGGTGCACAGCCTCGTAACTGTAGCAATGAGGCCACAAGCTGCAGCACTGAGTTTCCAATGGGTTCCTGCGTGTTTAGGCAAGCAATCCTGAATTCTGACTGGTTTACAAAGGCACTCGTGAAAGCCCCCACATGCAAGCATTTTTGATTACCGAGTATGAGCCTTGAGCGTCAGGCCCCCGGGGCCGCAAAGCATCTTCCAAGCAGCCAAGATGATATGGGCATGGGAAGTGGAAAGGAGGGACGGGCAATTCTTCAGGCTGATAAGTCTCCTTTTGCCATTCCACTTCTGCGTGGGAAAGCAGGGCCCCGATTCCACACATTTATTTTAAAATTGATTAACAGTAATCGGAGCTATGTAATTAGGCTGACTGTCAGGTTGGATTTCTTTCTTCATCCTAAAAACCCTACCGTTCTCGTAAAACTTGACGTTGTAATGTTACAATTCTCTAAATTTTCGTAGTATTCCGGAATGCCGTATTGCAGGTATCACCATGTACATGTAGAGAACAAAGCATCCTCGACGCAAAAAATAAAAATACACCTTATCAAAAAAATTTGTCTTGATTAGATAGATCCCATGCCAAGTGCAGTGCGAACAGCGCTGTCCATGCGCTTGTTTATAGGCACCGACAAGTCTGGAGGCTGGAAGTCCTTTCCTGTTATCTTCTCATACAGGTACACATACCTGCATGTAAAGGTTCCAGGGTAAGGTGATCGGAAAGCATCAGCCCTAATATTCAATACAATAGAAATTTGTCTGGCATCCCGGGATTGCAAAAATTTCAAAGGCCTACTGACCTTTTTCACCCATTTCCTAAATACTTCCCTGACACTTGTATGTTACGGCCTCTTGTACTATGAAGCATGTGACAAAAGAATTAATTAAACAAACCAATAAAATCTCAACCGTCAAAAGAAGAGTAATGCCGCCATCGGAACCTCAATGGCCAGAGAACAACGCATCAATAAGGCATCCATTGAAGCAACAGCAACCACACCTCTTTGACAGCTCCATCACAAGCTCCTTTGGTGCCTCTGGCAGTGTGGCATCTGCGTAAGGGTCACACCTCTCTCGGAACCACAGCCGGAGGAACTCCTGAGCAATCACAAGGCATTCACAGAACGCTAAGGGCCAAAGTTTGCACCAACCTATTTAAAAAGTGAAGAACATAGCCGTTTGATGTGCTCAACGCAAGCTCAACGCAAGCAAACTCAACGCAAGCTCAACGCAAGCAACTCAACGCAAGCTCAACGCAAGCTCAACGCAAGCTCAACGCAATCTCAACGCAATCTCAATGCAATCTCGACGCAATCTTAACGCAAGATCAATGCAATCTCAACGCAACCTCAGCGCAATCTCAACGCAAGCTCAGTGCAAGCTCAGTGCAAGCTCAGTGCAAGCTCAACGCAAGCTCAACGCAAGCTCAACGCAAGCTCAACGCAAGCTCAACGCAAGCTCAACGCAAGCTCAACGCAAGCTCAACGAAAGCTCAACGCAAGCTCAACGCAAGCTCAACGCAATCTCAACGCAATCTCGACGCAATCTCGACGCAAGATCAATGTAAGCTCAACGCAACCTCAGCGCAATCTCAACGCAAGCTCAGTGCAAGCTCAGTGCAAGCTCAACGCAAGCTCAACGCAAGCTCAACGCAAGCTCAACGCAAGCTCAGTGCAAGCTCAACGCAAGCTCAACGCAATCTCAACGCAATCTCAACGCAATCTCGACGCAATCTCGACGCAAGATCAATGCAAGCTCAACGCAACCTCAGCGCAATCTCAACGCAAGCTCAGTGCAAGCTCAGTGCAAGCTCAACGCAAGCTCATCGCAAGCTCAACGCAAGCTCAACACAAGCTCAGTGCAAGCTCAACGCAAGCTCAACGCAAGCTCAACGCAAGCTCAACGCAAGCTCAACGCAAGCTCAACGCAAACTCAATGCAAGCTCAACGCAAGCTCATCGCAATCTCATCGCAATCTCAACGCAATCTCAACGCAAGCTCAACGAAAGCCCAACGCAAGCCAACGCAAACTCAACGTTATCTCAACACAAACTCAACGTTAGGTCAAAGCAAGCTGAACGCAAAATCAATGCAAAATTAACGCAATCTCAACACAAGCTCAATGCAATCTCAACGCAATCTCAACGCAATCTTAACGCGAGATCAATGCAAGCTCAACACAATCTCAGCGCAATCTCAACGCAATCTCAGCGCAAGCTCATCGCAATCTCAACGCAATCTCATCGCAAACTCAACGCAATCTCAGCGCAATCTCATCGCAATCTCATCGCAAGCTCAATGCAAGCTCAACGCAAGCTCAACGCAAGCCCTGCATGCGTGAGTGGACTTAGCACCAGCTCTAGTGTACTTTCACTGTACCAGCTCTAGTGTACTTCCAGTGTACCAGCTCTAGTGTACTCTGCATGCGTGAGTGGACTTTGCACTAGCTCTGGTGGACTTTCGGTATACCAATTCTAGTGTACTTCCAGTGTACCAGCTCTAGTGTACCCTGCATGCGTGAGTGGACTTTGCACAAGCTCTGGTGGACTTTCACTGTACCAGCTCTAGTGTACTTTTAGTGTACCAGCTTTAGTGTACCCTGCATGCGTGAGTGGACTTAGCACCAGCTCTGGTGGACTTTCAGTATACCAGCTCTAGTGTACTTCCAGTGTACCAGCTCTAGTGTACTCTGCATGCGTGAGTGGACTGCACTAGCTCTGGTGGACTTTCAGTATACCAGCTCTAGTGTACTTCCAGTGTACCAGCTCTAGTGTACCCTGCATGCGTGAGTGGACTGCACTAGCTCTGGTGGACTTTCAGTATACCAGCTCTAGTGTACTTCCAGTGTACCAGCTCTAGTGTACCCTGCATGCGTGAGTGGACTTTGCACTAGCTCTGGTGGACTTTCACTGTACCAGCTCTAGTGTACTTCCAGTGTACCAGCTCTAGTGTACCCTGCATGCGTGAGTGGACTTTGCACTAGCTCTGGTGGACTTTTACTGTACCAGCTCTAGTGTACTTCCAGTTTACCAGCTCTAGTGTACCCTGCATGCGTGAGTGGACTTAGCACTAGCTCTGGTGGACTTTCACTGTACCAGCTCTAGTGTACTTCCAGTGTACCAGCTCTAGTGTACCCTGCATGCGTGAGTGGACTTAGCACTAGCTCTGGTGGACTTTCCGTATACCAGCTCTAGTATACTTCCAGTGTACCAGCTCTAGTGTACCCTGCATGCGTGAGTGGACTTTGCACTAGCTTTGGTGGACTTTCACTGTACCAGCTATAGTGTACTTCCAGTGTACCAGCTCTAGTGCACCCTGCATGCGTGAGTGGACTTTGCATTAGCTCTGGTGGACTTTCAGTGTACCAGCTCTAGTGTACTTCCAGTGTACCAGCTCTAGTGCACCCTGCATGCGTGAGTGGACTTTGCACTAGCTCTGGTGGACTTTCACTGTACCAGCTATAGTGTACTTTCAGTGAACCATCCAACTGTTTCTAAATAACCCTTAAATACACTTTGACCAACTGTTTCTTGAGGCGTGCTTCGATCAATGACACCTGCCATACGCCATGCGTTCCTCTTCCTCTCATTCAACAATCGTTCTCCCCCTACTCACACTTACAGCTCCAGCAGTGTTGGTCAATAATTCAATGCCTGCTTGGTCTTTGTCCACTGACAGCTCAACCACCCACCTTGTCAATGTTCTCAGGCTCTTGGCCTTGCGCATGCCTTGCATCAAAGGTATCTGCAATCCAATAGCGGCTGCTGTCTGGCGTGTGGATCTGCGCGGATGGAACACAACATAGTAGTCTTTGTGCTAGTGTGTTTTCTGGCGTGTATATCAGAGAGAGTTCAATGCATTAGCCTCGCTAATGCAATTACCTGCAATTTCCAAGTAGGTTACTACGGTATTACCAGGGGGAGTGTGTCTGTAATTGTGTGTGTGTGTGTGTGTGTGTGTGTGTGTGTGTGTGTGTGTGTGTGTGTGTGTGTGTGTGTGTGTGTGTGCGTGTGTGTTTTACCATGTAAGTTACCAAAGTCTTTTGTTGGCCACCGCTCTTCAAAGATAAAATCTTGTTTTGGAGCGACAAAACAAACTCTGTAATGGACATTTCTTTAAACACGCACAGATTTTGTGGGTTCTTTGTTTGCTGGCAACCCTGGTTGCTAGGATTGCACTGAAAAGGTATACCGTAGGAATTTATATCACGCTGCAAAAATATTGTTTTTGGGGGATGCGGCTAACTCACCCCCCCTGAAATAAATTTACATTTGAGGGGGTGCGGGTTGATGCGGACAGGGTAAACATAACTCTTTTTTTGAGGGGTGCGGAATGAATATGGTACACTAAGGTTATATGCAGAGGAGCAACGACCGTCTTGTTGCCTCAATTGCGCTCGATCACACAAACCTCACCTCATCAATTAATCGAATCTTGCCGTCCTCATCCTTGCCAAACTCGTACTTGGTATCTACCAGTAACAGGCCACGCTGCGACGCTTGCTGCTGACCAAAGTTAAACAAAGCAAGTGCGGCAGTACTGACCTGCAAGGCAAGATACCACGAGCTGTTTGGAAGCATCACAGAGAGGTGGCATGTAGACTACCACGAGCTGTTTGGAAGCATCACAGAGAGGTGGCATGTACACTGCCACGAGCTGTTTGGAAGCATCACAGAAAGGTGGCATGTAGATTACTACGAGCTTTTTGGAAGCATCACAGAGAGGTGGCATGTAGACTACTACGAGCTGTTTGGAAGCATCACAGAGAGGTGGCATGTAGACTACCACGAGCTGTTTGGAAGCATCACAGAGAGGTGGCATGTACACCGCCACGAGCTGTTTGAAAGCACCACAGAGAGGTGGCATGTAGACTACCACGAGCTGTTTGGAAGCATCACAGAGAGGTGGCATGTACACTGCCACGAGCTGTTTGGAAGCATCACAGAAAGGTGGCATGTAGATTACTACGAGATGTTTGGAAGCATCACAGAGAAGTGGCATGTAGACTACCAGCAATTAGTACCTAACGCTTAGTCCTGTGACGCTTGATGCCGACCAAAGATTGTTAGAATCCAGGAGACCTTCGCAGCATCCTATTAATTTGTGTTTTAATAGCGTATAGCATACTTATGGCATGAGAGTGGCTTTCCTACCTTCTTAATGTTTTGTCACCACTGATCACAACAACCAGCTCACCATTCTAAATCCCACTTGCCTCACTTGTTTCTGGTCCAACCATTTGCATTCCTGCTCCATCCTCTTAGCATAAGTATTGAAAAATTCAAGCTTAACCACGGGCTCTGAATCCAACATAAAGCCAGCGTCCCACCCTGCCCCTAAAATTGGTTGTTTCTTTACCCTCCTTATTGTCGACTTAGTCATTGCATCCATCCTCCCCGAATCAGCCCCTGAATCATGTCCTCCTTTGGATCACTGCACATTTCACTTCGCTCACATACGCCCAATACACATGCACATAACCCCACCTCGTGAACACCTTTTATGAAATACGCACCGTGTCCCAGTCCGCCTGACTCATCAGCCCCTGCTCCACAATCTCCTTTGGGCTGATGGGCACGTCATGGTCATCGGCCTGAGTTTACAACGCGGCAAGCTTGATCTCTTGTAAAAAGATTGTTTACAACGCGGCAAGCTTGATCGTTTGTAAGAGATCGTTTACAACGCGGCAAGCTTGATCTCTTGTAAAAAGATCGTTTACAATACAACGCGGCAAGCATGATCTCTTGTAAAAGATTGTTTACAACGCGGCAAGCTTGATCTCTTGTAAAAAGATCGTTTACAACGCGGCAAGCATGATCTCTTGTAAAAGATTGTTTACAACGCGGCAGGCATGATCTCTTGTAAAAAGATCGTTTACAACGCGGCAAGCATGATCTCTTGTAAAAAGATCGTTTACAACGCGGCAAGCTTGATCTCTTGTAAAAAAATCGTACCAGGAAGGAAATGTGATGTCTATTGTTATAGAGCTCATTTGAGTACAACGCGGCAAGCTTGATCGTTTGTAAAAAGATCGTACCAGGAAGGAAATGTGATGTCTCCTGTTATAGAGCTCATTTGAGAAGGGGGGATGCCATTCGGCAACATGACAGAACTTTAAAATTGGCCGAAAGCGTACTTATACACCGTTTATGACCGTACATCTAGGGATTTCCCTGGCCAATATACCGTGTATAAACACCGTATACATGTGGTTCTAGCCAACCCTGCAGAAGGTTTCAGATCATGAGCAAGGTCACGTGTAAGCGTGATCTACTGTGTTTTGGCGCGATGAGCTGAGGATAGACTCCAACTAGTGGAGAAGAATTTGGGCAGGATCATACATGTGGTGAACTTTTGGGCAGGATCACATATGTGGTGCGATATAGAGTCGATGCAGGAGCTTCCTTTGCACAGTTATGTACAAAGAAAACAAGCATGCATGGCTGAAAGGACTGAAACTTCAAGGGAAGCACAAGCAGTTATGTACAAAGAAAACAAGCATGCATGGCTGAAAGGACTGAAACTTCAAGGGAAGCACAAGCAAAATGACCACTCACATTTCTGCAACGGACAGATCAGATTCACACAGGACCCCTGAAACGTACCTTGGTGGTGGGAGTGATGACGTTGCTGGGCAGGCGTTCGTTCTTTGCCATGCCGTCCTTAAACGTGTTGCCGCAGTACTCTCGCTCTCCAGCCTTGTAGTGCGTCCACAGTGAGGTATCTGTGGAGCCTGCAGAGAATTGGCGTGGATTTGACAGTAGTGGCTCACTTGTTGTGTGTCCACAGTGAGGTGTCTGTGGAGCCTGCAGAGGTTTGGCATGGATTTGACAGTAAAAGCCCCCTTGAAGTGTGTCCACAGTGAGGTGTCTGTGGAGCCTGCAGAAATGTAACGTGGGAATGGCAAAGGCTCAAAGCGTACGAGTGGCCGCATGTCCTCTTTTTTTTCTGACTTAATAGAAAAGAGGTCAGCGGAACCTGCAAACCCGTATAGCATTGAAAGCAATTGGCGCATAATAAACTATTCTACTCCAATGTCAGCTGTCAGAAGAGCACGAAGAGCTCTTCAAAAATCATTAAGAGAAGGAGGAACGTTCTAGCAGGAAAGGCTAAACATTCTTACCCAGAACAGAATTCTTTGGGGTTGGCCAGAACCACGTATATATATGGTGTAATTATGGTGTTGTTTGCAGGGATCATAACAAATATACGGTAATGTACGGCGTATATGCCTATACGGTTCTGGCCAACCCTAAAAATGTCTTTTAAAAGTCGCCAACCTACGAACACCGTGTGTCGTAAAGCCTACAAGTTTCACAGAACATGAACAGCTCATTCGAATAATGAATCAGAGAGGCCCACAAGCTACTTAGTATGCCGTATAAGGCCGTGTATAGCCTGCCAGTCATAATGCCATTTAAGATACCTTGTACCCAATACTACAACCGCTACATTCAGGACCCCACAGCAATTCAGCACGCCAGACAAGACCATACATGATTTATTAGGTAGTCGTGACATTTTGCACAGGGAATGCCTGACATGTGACCTGGTAACAAACTTGTAATAAAACAAGTGCTTACCTGGTAACCTGGTAACCACAACTTGTAATAAAAAGACCCACAAGCTACTTAGCAAGCCGTATAAGGCCACACTTCACCTACCAGTCATGAAGCCTCGGCACACAAACTCCACGGGGAACACCTTGCACTTCTTCATGATGGTGACATTTGGGTCAGGGAAGCTCAGGATGGCATTGTCGACAATGTGCGTCGTGTTCTCAAACCACCAAGCGCTTGTCTGGTTCAGTACCTGCATTGATTGTGCGTAAGGAGCGTAGGACAAAGGTTGTATGCTATGAAGCCACATGCTGCTGCCTGTTAACTTAAGCTGTTGACCAAATACTGCCGTGTATATCCTGCCCTTAGAGCCACATGCTGTTGATTGCTGACTAAAGCTGTTGACCAAAACTGCTGAGTATATCCCACCGTTCCTGATCAGTGCAGCAACATTATCTGTGCAAATTTGCCCTTAACCAAGTCTGCACTGTGCACATTTGTGCAATTTAGTCTTATAGATTGAAAGAAATACACTGGCGTGCTCGTTTTATTACTGAAGTCCTCGACCGCATGATGACAAATTACACGCATGTACGTACTGCAGGTTCATATATTGCACACACTTTGATAGCCTGAATCATGATACCACTGAAATACATGGCACTGCGCACGCTCTTAGACCCACCTGCCCCTACCTAGTGTGTGTCTGTGGCACTGCCTGCATGGTAACAAAAAGACCTTGATGCAGCTTATGCGTCTAAACCCACCTGCCCCTTAAAGGGAATTGACGCCAGGTGGCGATCAAAAGCGGACTGCCGATCTGTGGTCACAATGATCATCTTATCACCCAAATCGTACGTGTCCCTCACTTTCCCCTGCGTGAATAATATAAAGAAATCTTGACGAGATTCTGCGTTGTTTTGGTTTGACATGTTGTTTGGTCTCGCGTGTTGTCCTTGGTGAAATAGAAAGAAATTCCGACGAGATCCGCGTTGTTTTGGTCGCATGTGTTGTTTCGTCGCACGTGTTGTTTGGTCTCACGCGTTGTTCTGGTCTCAAGGATTGTTCTGGTCGCATGTGTTGTTTGGTCTTACGCGTTGTTTTGGTCGCACGTGTTGTTTGGTCTCACGTGTTTTTGGTCGCACGTGTTGTTTGGTCTCACGTGTTTTTGGTCGCACGTGTTGTTTGGTCTCACTTGTTTTTTTTTTTCTCAATTCATGATGGGCTACTAGGTCACCGGGAACATTCACATTTCAGGCACCCTTTGATGATGCATGATGCATGAATCAGATTACGGGGACATTTACATTTCAGGCACCCTTTGATGATGCATGATGCATGAATCAGATTACGGGGACATTTACATTTCAGGCACCCTTTGATGATGCATGATGCATGAATCAGATTACGGGGACATTTGCATTTCAGGCACCCTTTGACGATGCATGATGCATGATGCATGAAATGAAATTGGGTGGCGGTCAGGGCAAATATGACATTGTTTCCAAGTTGCAGGTGCCTTGAAAACACCCTGCAAAATCGGTACAATAATTATGAAGTGTTCTTTCCCTTTGCTGCACTTAAACACGAAATGGGCAGCAATAGCAGTAGTTTACGTTACAAGGTACCTACTTACAAACTGAAACTTATTTTTTGTGGTTTTGGATTCATGTGTTACGCATGATGCTTACAGTAATCTAGGCCTACATATACACAGCACTGCGTTATGCAAAGGGTCACGGACACTGCGTGCATTCTTGTTTGATCTTGCCCATGCTGAGCTGCGTGTTGTGAAGGCATTGGAGCACTGCCTGTTTGATGGTGTCCATTCACACACTCAATTTGTATGCGCACCTTTTTGTACTTGCCCATGCTGAGCTGCGTGTCGTTCAGGCATTGGGGCACTGCCTTTTCGATGGCAGCCATGACTTCAGGGCGCACTCCCTGAAGGGCTTCGACAGCCCTGGAGGAACGAAAGCACACGATTGTTTGTGTGTTTTCGTTTTCCAGGTGAGTGTGTATGTGTGTGTATGTGCCAACATGCCATGCACTCCTATACTCCACGCTCACCATGCCTTTTTTAAGTCAGGCCGCAACAAGCTCTATGAGAGCATCATCATATCAAACCTGTTTGAATGTTGCATGCATGGTATGTGTGTGCCTTCTCTGTTTTAAGTACCCACTATGCACATTTGTGTTTATGTGAACTTAAAACGGGGTGAGTGACTTGATTTGATTTGTTGCACTTGTGTGTGAATGTATGTGCAAACATCAACAAGTCTGCTTGTCTGCAAGAGCACACGGGTGTGAGGACGTGCCCGGGTGTAAGAGCGTGTATGCATGTGTGTGTGTATGTGTGTGTGTGTGCGTGTGTGTGCGTGTTTGTGTGTGTGTGTGTGTGCGTGTGAGTGTGTGTGTGTGTGTGTGTGTGCCCATGTGTGTCTGTATGTGTGTGTGCGTGCGTGTGTTAAATCGTGTGTATGTTATCGTGTTTGTGCGTTGTGTGTGTACGTGCGAGTGTGTGTAAGTGTGTGTGTATGTGCGTGTGCGTGTGTGTGTGCGCATGTGTGTGCGTGTGTGAGTGAGTGTGTGTGCATGTGTGTGCGTGCGTGTGTGTGTGTGGGTGTGTGTGTGTGTGTGTGTATGTGTGTGTGTGTTTGTGTGTGTGTGCGTGTGTGTGTGTGTGTGAGTGTGTGTGTGTGTGTGTGTGTATAAACACGTGATGTTGGGGAGGTGCATAATGCAGCGAATTTTCGTGTTATTTCATGTCATGAACTCCTTGCTCTTCGTGAAATTGCAAGCACTCACGCGGTTGCCCGCACGCCTCTCCTGCTGACACGCTGTTGGGGCTGGCCCATTCTAGAGGTATACCCACTTAATCTCGTCTTGCCCGGACCGAGAGCCGGTCCACCGGTGCCAAGCATGTTCCCTAATGAGCTTCTTCGATATTATAATTATCGTTAAATAATATTCCTAATTTTGTACTTTCCGCCAAAATGATAATCGGTATGCGAGATCGCACAAAACCTCAATCTTAGAGGCGCAGGGAAGTTTACATCCCGAAACGAGGAGAGTGAAATAAAACCAAGCTTTTCCTATCTACTTAAGATGGAGGGGGGGCCTTCTTCACCGCCGGCGGCTTGATGTCCACATACTTGCCGCTCTTGTCGATTGTCTGCGCCCACAGAACAGTAAAAATATAGTTTACGCAAACCAAATAGCATGCTCAGCACGAAGTATGACGGTTAGACAGACGTGATTGGATATTCCTGGAGGCCAGTTTCCGACTACGCATTTGCGCTAGTACTGCCCGCACAGCGAGTTAAGCTGTGAGGATTGCCTTTTTAATAACGACTCCACAAGACCCTGACCCACCTTGCGGAAAGGAATGAAGTCAATGCCAAGCATGAAGGGCCGCAGCATCTCAGGCACTCGCACACCATCAGGGGTCTGCAGGCGAGGAAGGGAAAGGCTCACTTGTTAATCTACGTAGACTCATTCAAAACATTCATATACAAGCGCGCTACAACAAATGGAGGCATTAGCAATGAAACAAAAAAGGCAGAAGGGGTCAAGGCATGCTAGCTTGTTAAACACTCTTTCCACACACTGAAATCCCCACCTGGTAGGTTTCTAACAAGCAGCACAGGGTGCGCTCCGTGGCCGTGAGCGTGCTGTTCAGCATGTGCACGTGCGCTTTGACAGCCACCTCTCCGGGGGTCTTGGGTGTGCGCATTCGAATGTCCAAACGCCGTGCCTACGAAACACACACAAGAAAGGCAGAGAGTGTATATGTGACCACGTAGGCAAACAAACAGAGAGTTGGTCATAATACGTGTGCGCATTTGATTTGAGTGCAAGGTTAGACTGCGACATAAGGCATAAGGCATACACGTTTCCCAAAGCAATCTCGACTAAAGTAAGGCAAAAAGGCAACTTCGACTGAAGTAGAAACAAAGGCAATCTCGACTAAAGTAAGGCACAAAGGCAATCTCGACTTCAGTAAGGCACAAAGGCAATCTCGACTAAAGTAAGGCACAAAGGCGCACACGCATGTGGAACCACAGGAGGGAATAAGAACAATGAAAGCTTTAGACAATCACGTTGTCGAGAGCTGTCAAAAAGCTTGTTTCATGACAAAGTGAGTTTCAGGCATGTCCTTTTGCGCTCTAAGCACACAAGTAAGCCAAGAGAAAGAAAGGGGAAAGTTAGGAGGTTGCAATAATTCCTGAAAGACAAAAGGAGCGATAGGATAGCACGTCTATTAAGTAAGCCTAAATGTAATGCCATATGTCCATAAATCCACCGCGCCCCTGAATAAAATGAACATTTTATGGTCAAAACATGCAACCGCCTCCCCTAAAATCAGGCCCACCATTCCCAGCCAAACTTCGTCCCTAAAACAAACCTCAACATTTTTTGACTTGAAATGGTTCAGGGAGGTAATAAAGAACATATGAAACACTTCTGCATACAAATTAATGAGTTTGGGGTCAAGGGTGGGCTGGATTTGTGCCAGTTCCCTGCCAGAAAGGTAGCATGGGTGTAGAAATGCAGGTTTGAGTCCGAATTTCACCAATTTGTTGTCCCAGACACGTTTGGGGTTAAACCATACCCATTACAGCAAACAAAAGGGGGGGTGAAAATTCGCCCCCAAAGGACTTGGTGCGTGGGCCTAATTGTTGGGCAAAATTGGTGCATTTCTGGAAACCCTGGAAACACGCTTTCTGGCCACCATCTGGGTGTCGGGAGTCCTTCAGTATGCTCCCATCCCAGGGCATGCCCTGTCAAGTATTATGGTCTAAAATGTTGGGGTTGGGCTGTGGTGGGCAGCGACAGCTGAGATTTTCAAAATGGTCAAACTTTCCCTGCTCTGCTCTACTGCCACCATGTACCCAGCAAGCATTGAGCTATGACCATTTTGCATATAGTTGGTGCGCTGAAAGTTCACCTGGTGCCCTGAGTGCTATGTTCGAGCCTCATCTGTCCCAAACGACAGCTGGTTCTCCCAGCTCCGTGCAAGCAAAAAGATGCCAGCGCACCATAATTCTTTAATTAACATTTCATCGCAGCTGCACAAATCGGCCGGGCATTTCTGCCAACGTACTGACTCTCGATTCAATGTGCCATTTCCCTGCTAAAACCAGGGTCAAATCGGACCCCCACCCCAGACCCCCGGACCTTCACCAAAATGTCCCCAATATTATTGCAAACACCCCTGGTAAGTTGCTGGCACCAGAGGGGAGCTTTTTGAAATCCACTTTCTGGCAGGAATTTCCACCCAGGTCCACCCTGCCCACCTGGGCACCTCCCGCCACAAACTGAGTTTGCAGGGGTGCTTAGATATACCTAATTAAAGGTCCTGGATACTTAAAGTGAAAAGCAGTGCAGGTTCGTTTTAGCAAACAGGCATGGTGGGTGTGACCTAAAATAAACTTTAAATGTTTTAACAGTTTTGTAATGCAACCGCCCCCCCTGGCTGGAACTTCCCGACGGGTGAAACGGGCGGGGCTGGGGCTGGGGCTGCAGGTGCAGGTGCAGGGGCAGGCGGAGCTGGGGCTGGGGGGTCAGGAAGTGCGGGGAAGGCTTCCTGACCACTCATTGCTCGAAGTGCTCAAAAACTTTAGTTTCCGCTACTGCCCTACAACCGCCCCTTTGGAATAAAAAATATTAACCACCACCCCGTCACCGCCCCCACCAAAAAACAACAATTAGGGGGCGGTGATATACTTTCCGTACGGTATATACAAAGCGAGCACAGGCAGGCCCTCAAGGATACAAATTGGTTTTGCACCTGACGCTTCCATAATTCACTTTTGCAGCGTCTGCCAGGAAATAGAGGCAAATGCGCATGTAGTAGTCGCATTTGCTTTCTGTTTTGAGGTCGGATCATGGCCAGTTCAAGCACCAGTTTAGATCATGTTCCAATTCAGATCATGTACCATTTCAGATCACGTACCAGTTTGGATCATACTCCAACATTACCAGTTTAGATCATGCTCCTTTATTATTCCATGTACCAGGTTTGGTAATGAACATTGTGTATATAGTTCTGGCCTACCCTTCTGATAATCCCCCCTTGACTCGTAGTGTTTGGGGACACCCACAACCGTGTACAAAAACTGTCCAGACATATTTTCAGACCGGTTGTGGCCGGACGTCCACAGCAAGGGGGGAATGTAGCAGAATATCTCCTTTTCCTCAGATCACCAAAACAACTAACAGACTATAACTGACTCTCCAAGCTGTAACAGACCCTCGATATAGTCCCAAGCAATTATGAATACAAATACTAACAGGCACGGGCTTTGTTCCCGGCTACCTCAGTATAACACCTGTTTCTTGCATTTGGTACCGAAGCCTGTATAAGACCGTGTATTTTGGAGCACACCCTGCCAACGCCACACTCACACACCTACGCAGGCACACGCACACCAGGAGTTCAGGCAGCTGCTAGTGTGGCCAACCTTCCTCATACCACACCTATATACTCACACACACACACACACACACCTGGTAGTCCTCACCAGGGCACACATATACACTCACACTCACACACACCCACATGCACACCTGATAGTCCTCACCAGAGCACACCTATGCACTCACTCACACACACTCATACACACTCACACACACATGCACACCTCATATCCCTCACCGGGGCACACTTGTGCACTCTCTCACACCTACAACCACATGCACACCTGATAGTCCTTAACAGAGCACACCTTTGCACTCACACCCACCCACCCACACACACCCCCCCACACCCCCCCACACACACACACCTGGTAGTCCTCACTAGGGCACACCTAAACACTCACACACACACCCACATGCACACCTGATAGTCCTCACCAGAGCACACCTATGCACTCACTCACACACACTCACACACACATGCACACCTGATATCCCTCACCGGGGCACACTTGTGCACTCTCTCACACCTGCACCCACATGCACACCTGATAGTCCTCACCAGAGCACACCTTTGCACTCACACCCACCCACACACACACCCACACACCCCCACACACACCCCCACACACAGACACACACACATGCACACCTGGTAGTCCAAGCAGTTGGAGCAAGACACAAGCTCCCTGTGGGTTTTACTTGCAGGAAACCAGGCCTCCAGGTCATACTTCTTGGAGGCCGCGTTGTTGAGCTCACCGCTCGCAATGTTCACTACCCGGTACGGCACGCCTAACGCCTGCACGTGTGTGTGTGTGTTATGTGTGTGTGTGTGTGCGTGTGTGTGCATGTGAGTTTGTGAGTGTGTGTGCCTGTGTGTCTGTGTGCATGCATGCATGTGTGTCATGGTGTTCTAGAATGGCAGTTAGCATGGCAGCTCGGGGAAACGTGCATGCATGGCAGCAAATGAGCAGGTCATGTCAGTAAAAGTGTGTGCATGTACAGATGGTAACACAGCACTAGTGTGCTAAGGCACAGTTTGATTCTTTCAAGTTCAACTGCTTTCTGTCGTATGTTTTCCCGCCGACAAACACAGTAGCACACACACACAAACACACACACACACACACACACACACACACACACATGCACAGACACACGCAAACACACGCACACACACCGTGTAGAAATCTTCTGCGTTGGTGAGCATTTCTTCCATGGCATCCCAGCTGTGGTTGCCATCAGGAGCGGCTATGCAGAACTGCTCAACCTGCACGTGTGCATGAACACACACAAACATAAGTTTGCGCAACAATTTACAGAAGTCTGTGATTGCCATCAGGACAAGCTACGCAGGACTGCTTAACCTGCACGATGATGCAGCACACATGCTAGTACACATACATGCTAGAACACAGAGGAGGCCTGTGGCCGCCCCAAGGAAAGGCAAACACGTCAGCTACTGCAACGCACACACACACAAACACACGCACATACATACACACACGCACACACAAACTCACAACAAGCCTACATGCACAAACACAAACACACACACATATACACACACCTTTTCAAATTGGTGGATACGGAAGATGCCCAGTGTGTCACGTCCGTGGGAGCCCACTTCTTTTCTGAAGCACGTGGAGTAGCCGACGTACCTGCCAGTATTGCAGGGCAGACAAGGGGGGATTCACAAAGGCGCACCGGTAAGACACAGGGTATCGTGGGCAATGGCATACTCACAAGGGGGGGGTTACAAAGGCAGACGGACTACGCGCAGGGGTGTTTGGGGCAATGACATGCAGATAGACACGCAGGTGGTTTTGAAACGACACAGAAAAAAGGTAACGAGAAGGATGCATGCATCAGGGAAGGCGTGGGCTAAGTGTACGTGAGCCACTTTTGCCTGATGCATGCCTGCATGCATGCATGCATGATGATGCAACAGAAAACAGGAGACAAGGGAGTGGAACTTAGAGAGTGGCTACGGCAAAGGCACCCTGCCTTGAACGCATTACTTGTGAGGAACTAAAGACGCTTGTAGATGCAATTTCTCCTAAAAGTGCTGCCACTGCCGCTGCCGCTGCCGCCGCCGCTACTGCTGCTGCTGCTGCTGCTGCTGTGGCTGTGGCTGCCAGGTCGAGTCACCAAGTGTGCTCCAGTGATTTTATGCACGCAATATGTGCTGCCTTCTTAAATGGAGAGAGTGTTTGTGCCTGAGCTCGTGTGCACATGCTACATGCTACATGCTGCCCACTTAACAAAAGTCATGCTGTGGCTGTATATGTTGAGACGCCCACTTCTATAGAGGTTACGTTGCACAGTACGTACTGAGCGAATGGGGGTTGTCCAGAGCTTATTACATACACGTACATATGTCTACATGCGATTCATATGACGAGGTATGCTTGGCGAGGAATTCTCTGAAGTTACCGTCATATGTTGTGTATATATATAAAGGGTGTGTGGGTGTGGGTGTGGTTGTGGGTGTGGGTGGGTGTGTGAGTGTGTGGGTGTATGGTGTGGGTGGGTGTGGATGGGTGTGGGTTACGGTTACCGTACAGAGATGTAATCCACCAAAAAATAATTAGTTTTGCAATTCCGCACCCAATCCGTACCCCTTTCAATAAATATCATTATCCTATCTGCACAAATCCGCAGGGCCAAACAACCCCTGATGTGGCCCCAGACCTTACCAGTGCTTCATTACATGCATAAAAGTTACTTTTGCAAAATATATTGACCACAGGGTGGGCTGTTGCCGCCCTCTGCACGCAAACATGAGCCTGGCAGGTTTGTACTACCCAAGCAAGAGTTGTCAAACTGCTCAAAAAAGTGATTGCACTCTAGTTGCTTAAAGCTCGTTCCAACTCTGTGTTTGCCCGCAACTCGCGCAACTTGTGCTCGCATCCCGATCGTCTAACAATCTAGTCCATGCCCTCTCCCTCCTCATCCCCACTGCCCTGCCTCCCCCTCGCTCTCTTCCTCGCTGCCCTTCCCATCTTTCTCGCTCACACTGCTCTCCCCCTCATCCTCGCTGTCCTCGCTGTCATCCTCAATAATAAATAATTTCCACTAATCCCCAAAAAATTTTATTTTAATTTCTGTCCGCAGTTAGCCGCACCCCTCAAAAACATCATTTTTGCGGCGTGATATATTCTCTGTACGGTATAAACTCGGTTCAGGCCTATAATCAAGCCACTGTTGCAAACTTTACACCTCTTGCTTACATTCAGCACGTAGAGAACTAATTAGAACTAAGAGCACCGCACCCCAAGAACTGATTCAGCACGTAAGAAACTAATTGGCACGTAAAGAACTAATTAGCACGTAAAGAACTAATTAGCATGTAAAGAACTAATTAGCACGTAAAGAACTAATTCAGCACGTAAAGAACTAATTAGCACGTAAAGAACTAATTCAGCACGTAAAGAACTTCTTCAGCACGTCAAGAACTAATTCAGCACGTAAAGAACTAATCAGCACGTAAGGAACTGATCAGCACCGCAGAGCCACACCATTCACTTGAAATTAAGTACGTACGAGACAAGTCTCATTACTTTGTATTCACTGCCCCACTCACTTGACAGGGAGGTCTTGCTTCTCAAACCATCCTTTCTGATGCATCACTCGGTGCGTACGAAACAAGGCTTATTAGTGCACAAACGCTACCACTCGCTTGACAGGGAGGCCTTGCTTCTTAAAACACCAACGCCCTTTCTGATGCATCACTCAGTGCGTACAAAACAAGTCTTACAGCTCGGTTTTCTGTTAGTGCGCAAACACTACACCATTCACTTTGAGTTCAGTACGTATGAGACATGTCTCATTACTGTGTATTCGCTGCCTAACTCACTTGACAAGGAGGTCTTGCTTCTCAAACCATCCTTTCCGATGCATCACTCGTTGCGTGCAAAACAAGTATTATTACTGCACAAACGCTGCACCACTCACTTGACAGGGAGGTCTTGCTTCTCAAACCATCCTTTCCGGTGCATTGCGCAGAGCGTTTGCTCGCACGTGGCGATCAGGTACTTGTCGTCGCCCTCTCCTGCAAGGAACGGATGCAAGAACGACTGTACCTTGTTCAGTGCATGCAAGGAAGTGCACTTGTTTTGGGCACTTGTATTGTGCATTTAGAGGGCATGAAATTAAGGCAGGAAGCAGTTTTCAGCATCCTCTCATGTGAGAACAGAGAAAGAAGCAAGCAAAATGCAGTCTTGGAGCGTGTGTGTGTGTGTGTTTTGAAGGCAACCAAACAGGTCGCTTTTGACAATTGTGAAGCTTTTTGTGGCAGTAAGTGTTGACGTTCCTCTACACACATGCGCACTCCCCCTAACAAATCAAGCAACTTTTACGCGCTCACATACACATCCCTATCAAAAACAGGCAAGAGTGCATACACCAAATTCCTTTGTACACCCACCCTTCACTTAATGTACTCATACTCGTGCACACACACACACACACATACACACACACACAAACCTGTTACTTTGTACAGCTCTTCATCAAACTGGTCTAGCTGCGCGCACTCAGCCATGATCTCTTGGCGCATGAAGAAGGGGGTGTGCACGGGAGAGAAGCCACGCAGGTGCCCAAATTGGAGGGCAAAGGTGATGAGGGCCTGCACCCACAAGGTGAAAATGCAGCCCATCTTTAAGGAAGGCCAAAGGCCAAAAAAAAGGGAGTGTGCGTGTACGGGAGAGAAGCCACGCAGGTGCCTAACTTGGAGGGCAAAGGTGATGAGGGCCTGCACCCACAACGTGCAAATGCTGCCCATCTTTAAAGAAGGCCAAAAAAAAGGGAGTGTGCGTGCACGGGAGAGAAGCCACGCAGGTGCCTAATTGGAGGGCAAAGGTGATGAGGGCCTGCACCCACAACATGCTAATGCTGCCCATCTTTAAAGAAGGCCAAAAAGGGAGTGTGCGTGTACGGGGGAGAAGCCACGCAGGTGCTTGAACCAGAGGATGATGAGGGCATGCAAGGAGTTTTAAAACAGGTGCGTACGAAGGACAATGGAGAGCTGACGTTTTGGGTGCAGCAATAAACAGCGGGAGGCGCACACGCCTCTGGAGCTGTATGTCTGCTGCAGCCCTGAGTAGCGTTTTTGAAATGGAACAGTCAGACACGACAAGCACACCCCCTCCATCTATTGAAGAGGGTTTTTGAAATGGTACAATCAGACACGACAAGCACACCCCCTCCATCTCCTGAAGAGAGTTTTTGAAATGGAACAGTCAGACACGACAAGCACACCCCCTCCATCTCCTGAAGAGGGTTTTTGAAATGGAACAGTCAGACACGACAAGCACACCCCCTCCATCTCCTGAAGAGGGTTTTTGAAATAAAACAATCAGACACAAGCACACCCCCTCCACCTCCTTGTAAGTCTAGCGCCTGAGTGTTGGCTGGAGCTTCCCTGGTGCTTGCTGGCGCATCATAGATACATTCCTGGCCTACATAATTCTTTGGCTGGAGCTTCCCTAGTGCTTGCTGGCACATCATAGATACAATCCTGGCCTACATAGTTCTTTGGCTGGAGATGCCCTGGGGCTTGCTGGCACATCATAGATACATTCCTGGCCTACATAATTCTTTGGCTGGAGCTTCCCTAGTGCTTGCTGGCACATCATAAATACATTCCTGGCCTACATAATCCTTTGGCTGGAGATGCCCTGAGGCTTGCTGGCACATCATAGATACATAGTTCTGACCTGCCTAATCCTCACCCTGAAAATAACACATTAGAGACAGCACCTAAACAATTCACAGTGTGAACCTCACACCAAAGATTGCTAGCGCAAGTCAGCACATCATAGATATGAACCCTACAATATTGCGTCCCCTTGGTCAAACCTTGTGTCCATGGACATCCTCAAAGCCCCCTCTATATAAAATTGATTCAAAGAGGTGAGGTCAGATCACACGTCACACCCCTTTAATGGTAACATTACCTTACTTTACCTACTTCATATCCATTCAGAGAGGTGAGGTCAGATCACACGTCACACCTCTTTAAATATAACCTTATCTTACCTTAACTACCTAATTTTCATTCAGAGAGGTGAGGTCAGATCACACGTCACACCCCATTCACCTCTTGATGTGACCTAACCAACCTAGTTTTCATTAAGAGAGGTGAGGTCAGATCACACGTCATACCCCTTTCAGCGACCCTCTGTATCCCCGCACCTGGTTGAGCAGCACCCCCTCTCGTTTTAAATAGTACCCTCTCCCTCCGGCAACAGCGCAGCCTGCTTCGAGGTCCACGATGTCTAACATCTGTGTGTGAGTGTGTGTGTGTGTGTGTGTGAGAGAGAGAGAGAGAGAGAGAGAGAGAGAGAGAGAGAGAGAGAGAGAGAGAGAGAGAGAGAGAGAGAGAGAGAGAGAGAGAGAGAGAGAGAGAGAGAGAGAGAGAG
>Ga0307942_1000620_pt1 | contig 25365 bp, 28 predicted proteins | sample OrgLakmetagen175_FD_201846 | JGI IMG/M metagenome (GOLD analysis project Ga0307942, IMG submission 201846) | Saline water microbial communities from Organic Lake, Antarctica - #175 | ecosystem: Environmental > Aquatic > Non-marine Saline and Alkaline > Saline | place: Antarctica: Organic Lake... | reverse complement strand
TTCACTAGCACCTGTGGAGTGCGCTTCATATATATATAATACATATATGCAGAACTTCTGAAGGTTGCCTCGCCACTACACACGCCAGCTTTAACATGACACACACCAAGGCCAGCAGCCTGTTCACTAGCACCTGTGGAATGTGCCGCCTGCAGAGACTCAAGGAGCTGACTCATAACCAGACCGATGGTCGCTTGCTTGCGCCTGGGACCTTTGGGCAAACGCAGCTCTCGCTCAAGCAGAAGGGGCTCCAGGTTGAATGGGAAGTCCTGCGTTTTGTATGCGCACGCACACAGGAGCAAAAAGAGTAAACCCTGTGGCTTTCTTGGCGTACAAAGACTTCACTCTAAAACAGGAGAGGCTCTATAGCAGGAGGGGCTCTATAACAAGAGGGGCTCTATTAAAGGAGGGGCTCCAGGTTAAAGGGGAAGTCCTGCGCTTTGTACGCGCACACACAAGAAAAAGAGGCCCTGTGGCTCTTTTGGCGTACAAAAACAACACTCTATAACAGGAGGGGCTCTATAACAGGAGGGGCTCCAGGTTAAGAAGGAAGCCTTTTGTTTGGACGGTTTCACTCTATAACAGGAGGGGCTCCAGGTCGAGAAGGAAGTTTTTGTTTGAACGGTTCAAGATGAAGATGAAAGCGCGCCCTTCACTGCATGTAAAAAAAGCACATACACACACACTCACACGCACGTACACGTGTTTACAAACACACGCACACACATGCATGTGCGTACACATACACATGCACACACCAAAACACACATTCACATGTGCACACAAACCTTGGCTTCCATTAGATCTGACAATGTGTTGTCGCCCTCATACCTGCACGTAGAGGACGTAAATTCAAGGGGGCGGTCACACGGGATTTTTTTTATCGCTTTGTTTTTATCTCGATAAATGTTTTTAGCAAGAATTTTAGCGGTCACACAGGAAAAGTAAAAAAATTTAACTCGACAATTTTTTAGCAATCTCCAGAGAGCGATTTTACCAAAATATTTTAAGCCGGGGCAACATTCCAAATGGTTGGGGAGTGTTCCAGGAAGATGCCCCTGGCTTGCAAACCCAAAGAAACTTGATAAAAATAAGAAATAATTATTATGGCCAGCAGGCCTGCTTCAGCAGTGCCAATTGGCATGGGGCTCCTAAAAGAAAAAAGGGCAGAGGTAAAGGGCCAGAGGAACTGGCTGATGATACTCAGGGGACAGCTCCTGTGTGTGTGTACGATGTTGGGCTCAGAGTTCACTAATCAGTGTGTGTGTACATGATGGTGGGCTTTGAACTCTCTGATCAGTTAGTGTGTCCAGCAGCAGAGGGCTGCGTATGTCAGAGAGTTTGGTGGTAGTGGGCCGCCAGGCTGGGGGGAGCCAGGCTGGCAATCCTTTGCAAGCCCTTGCGCACGCAGCAGGGGAGGCACAGCTAACAAATCAGTGCATAGTTAAACTTGAATTGCGTCCTGTTTGGATTCAGAGTTCTATAGCACTTCATTACAGCAGGGGACTACAGGGCTAAAGCTAAATCTGCACAGATGTACGGCTTCATCACAGTTCCATCCATCGCCACATTGCGGAAATGTGGAGGTATGTAAAGCAAGCCAAGAACCACTCAATTTGAGCCTTTAGTGAACTGTGATTTCAGACGTGGGCATCACCGACTTGCCCTGCCAGCACTAACATACATGAACCTGCCACGCGCATCAACACGTACGAATAGGATAATTGCCATATGCTTCTTGTAACAGTAATAAGTATCACCCCAATTGTAGGGCTTCTCAATTTTCATGAACGTCCCATCCAGGCTCTCTCTCGCTCGCAGTTTTTTTGGTACGGGCCTGTCGAGGTCATTCCCGGAAAAGCAAGCATACCACAAATTCTTTACACAAACTGAACTTCATGGATTATGTTGCAAACTGCAGCCTTACTAACACCGTATGTGCGTGCTAGGGTCTGATTGGGAGACCCGCCAGAGCTTGCCCAGTCCAAAAATATAGCCAGTCTCTTTGCAACAGGAATGGCACTGCGCATGATCGTGTTTTGCTTAATTAGTGCAGCACAGTACCTATGCAGCAGGGTATTGAAGGCTGGTTTGCTCAAACGGAAGGCTCTGCGGAATCGTTCCGCCTCGTACTCAGGGTGTGTCTGCCCCTGCCGCGCCCAGCACTTGCTTCTCCCAGAACCCATAGGAAGGGCTCCCTTTTGAGGAGGGGGAAAAAGGAGAGGAGGGTGTGAGGAGGGAGAGGGAATCATCACTCACATGCCCAACCCTTTTTGCTGCAACAGGTCAACAACCAACTTGTTCATGATTTTTTTTCTCAGCAGAACAATTTCTTTTTCTTTCTGAGCTTATGGATTACCGTACCAAAATTTAATCATCCCGCACCCCAAAAAAAAATATTTAGTTTTGCAAATCCGCAACCAATCCGCACCCCCTTCAATATTTATTATAACCCAGTCCGCAGGCCATTTTTAAGCCATTCTCACCAAATTAGGCCATTTTCACCAGTCCGCAGGCCTAAAATTATTTATTTAATTTTCTGTCCGCACTTAGCCGCACCCCTCAAAAACATTATTTTTGCGGGGTGATATAATTTTGGTACGGTAATTTGTGGCTGGCCGAGACCAGTCAGCAGCCGATCAGCCAAACAACCTGGCTGAAGGTCGCCCCCCATGGTAACCATTGTAACCATCACTCACATGCGATGCTGCAAGCAACATTCAGCCAACACTCAGCCAGTGAATGCTTCAGAATGCTCTTGCCTTGCTGCCAAGCCTCACATGCCCTTGAACATGGACCAGGGCAAGGCAAGCCCCGAGCTGGAAAGCCCCCTTCTAAGAGCAGCTGGATGGTCGTGATGGCCCAATTGAGGAACTCTGATTGCTGCTGAGGCATCAACTGTGGCATCGTGGCCAGCCAAGCAACTAGTATCACAGCCCACGTCATCGGAGGGGCAGTGGAAATGGTGTGCGAGATGAAAAAATATTCTAACAGTATTCCTGAGATAAATAAAAAAATGATAAAAATTTTGCGTGTGACCGCTGCTTAACGAATTTTAGCACTTGGGATAAATTTTGCGTTAAATCTTTTTTAGCGTGTGACCACTGTGTTAAGATAAAAATTGCTTAGTTAAAAAAGTGATAGAAATCCCGTGTGACCGCGGCCTAAGGGAAGACAAGGTTTGTTTACATTCGAAATGTGAAATGTGTGTGGAATGCCAGTGTCTACAAACTGGTATTCAGATAGGCTTACGGTAGTTCACTTCTTATTTAAAGATTAATTATATATATTCTTGCAGAGTTACTTGGTTTGAAAATCAATGGTTCTGGCTAGTCTGTGTCCTCTATCAGTGAAACAGACCAGTAAGAACCTTGACCACACAAAGAACAAAGAATAAATAAGCACAAATGGGCCGTGCACTCGTGTACACGCGTGCATGTGCGCGCACCCCACTCAAAGACCCTCATATACACACACAACCACACACACGCACACACATGTACGATCGTCTACACGCCTGCATGCCCATGCACACTAACCTACACACACACATACATACATATACACAACACAAATACAAGCAGGCAGTACACACACAAATACAAGCAGGCAGTTAGACTTGCAAGTCGGCTGCTCATTTTAACTTGGCCCTAGAATTGATCTGACTTCAGCCAAACATTCAAGATTATGGCCAACTTCCACACGAGCCACACATCCTTGTCTTTTAGCGGGCTGTTTTTTTTGTTTACCATGAATTATTGCTAATTGCGTCATGAATTGAAAAGGCTACCCACTTCTAAACAAGCCACAAAATTCCGTTTAGAGGGCCATTCTTATTGTTGTGCATGTGATTTTCATTTAAATGTCTAGGGATTGCACAGCTACTCACTTCCACACAAGCCACACATTGTTGTCCAGCAGACTGTCCTATCTATTCCGCACATTTTTCTGCCAATGTGTTCAACTTTTCAAAGGCTACCCACTTCCAAACAAGCCATACATTGTCACCAAGGGGGCTATTGTTCTTGAGTACATGGTTTTCATTCAGATGTCTGGAAAAATAACAGCTACTCACTTCCACACAAGCCACACGTCGTTGTCCAGCGGGCTGTTCTTTTGCCTCTTGCCACCTGAGGACCCCCCATCAAAGGCCGTGATGAACTCTGCCACACTTTTGCCGGAGAAGCGCATCATGCGCTCATTCATCCACGCCTCTGCTTGGCCAAACTCCTTGGCCTGCGCTTGTGCAAGTGTGTGTATTTGTGTGTATTTGTGTGTATTTGTGTGCATTTGTGTGTGTGTGTGCGTGCGTGTGCGTGCGTGCGTGCATGTTTCCGTAAAGCGCATCATGCGCTCATTCATCCACACCTCTGCTTGGCCAAATTCCTTGGCCTGTGCTTGTGCAGGTGTGTGTGTGTGTTTGTGTGTATGTTGTATGTGTGTGTGCGCGCGTGCATGTCCACACAGCTTCACCCAGAAACTCATCAATCATCAATCCAATTTACAACTTTTTTTTTGTAGCATTTGACTGTGTGCACGTTAGTGTGATTGCGTGCTTGCGTACGTGCGTATGCATGTGTTTGCGTGTCAGCGCACGTGCATATGTGTGTGTTTGTGTGTTAGCGCATGTGCGTATGCCTGTGTTATAAAAGTCATCAACTATCCAAATGGCGAGCCTATTTTTGCCCATTAAATTTCCTGAATACGAGATAGAAGATTATCAAGAAGATCCTTACCATTTTGAAATTAACAAACACAACACATCACAAGATACCTCATTCATGCAGCAAGAGTGAACAGCGCGTCTAACAAAGTATCAGGGTGCCAAATTCCTTTTTTACACAGACATGTCTTATTTATCTTGTGCAAAGGAGTAAATAGCGTGAAGACATCACAAGCGTCCACTCTTTGTTCAAAATAAAAAAGATGCATACCCCCCTTTTTTGTGCCACGGTCACCAAGACGCTACCTGCAGACCTGTAAAAACAAACCCTGAATGCTCGCAGTATGCACACGCAAAACTAGACATACACGCCAACACATACACTCCAGCACAAACCACACACATACAATCCAGCGCAACACACAACACACACACGCTTCAAGATTAATACACATACATACACAGGCACACACATGCACACGCACACACATACCTTCTTCACCACCACAGGCATCAAAGAGCCGTCTGCTTTTCTGAGCTGTCCCAAGAACACAGTGCCAAAGCCACCGGTGGCTAGCTTCCTTCCGAGGATGATGTCCTCCTGAATGTGTGCGAACGCGTGTGTATGTGTGCGTTGCATTTTGCCAATACCATGATTGCAATTATGGCCAGGCCTGAGGATGATGCATTCCTGGCTTGAGTTGCCTTACAAAACCCGTTCTGTATATCTGTGCAGTAACCAGGCCTGTGCACTGTACGGTGTACGGTACGGTACGCTTTTTACCGTACGTACCGTAATTTTGTAAATTACCGTAAGTACTGTAAATGTAAGTTTACCGTAAGTACCGTAAATGTAAACTACCATAGGTACCGTTAATTTGTTTTATTACCGAAAGTCCGCCAAGCCCACCCAAAAAAGGGGGAGTTAATGCCCCACTTCTAAAATACACATGTGAGGTCACACAGCGGTTTCTATACATAGATGTAACACTTCTGCATACAAATAAATGGGTTTGGGGTCAAGGGTGTGAGTGGGGGGCTGGATTTGTGCCGTTTCCCTGCCAAGTTAGCTCACTATAGTGACATGAGTGCAGAAGTGCATGTCCAAGCACAAATTTCCCCCATTTTTTGTTCTCAGGTACATTTTAGGACCAACCTTACCCATTGGGCAATAAAAAGGGGGGCAAAATATTTGCTCCAAAGGACTTAGTGCGTGGGCTTGTTTGCAAGGCAAAAATGTGCATTTTTTGAAAACCATGGAAGCACGGTGTTTGGACACCATCTGAGTAGCAGGAGTTGTTCAGTATAATCCCCAGGGGTGTTTTATCAAGTTTTATGGCCTGGGATGCTGGGGGTGGGCTGTGGTGGGCAGCGACAGCTGAGATTTTCAAAAAGTATGCATTATTGCACACCTTCGAAAACACCTTTCTGACACCCGATCTGGCCGATCTGAGACTGCTAAGCTGTTTCAGAAGGCCCCATTTCGTAGTTTTATAGTTTTATAGTCATGTAATCCATCGCAAAAATCGGTTTGGGGCGACTTGGACTGTGTCATTATTTCATAGATTTGGCAGGTTTACCTGCCAAAAGTGGGGTCAAAAACCGGAACTTCACCCCAGACCCCTGGACCTTCACCAAAATGTCGGGAATATTATTTAGAACACCCCTGATTTTTTCTGACACCGGGCAGGAGCTTTTGGAAATCCACTTTTTGGCAGGGATTTCCACCCAGGTCCACCCTGCCCATCTGGGCACCTCCCTCCAAAAACTGAGTGTGCAGGGGTGCTTAAATATATGTAACTAAGGATTCTGGATACTTAAATCTACTTTTCGGCTTTGGGGCAAAACTTTTAGCAGGAATGGCTGACCTGACCGTAAGTACCGTAAATTACAAAATTACGGCGTAATTACGATTTTGGAGGACCGTAATTTACCATAATTGCGGTAATTTGCTGTACGGTGTACAATACGGTGCCAAGCTGGCACTGCCAGTGCAATAATGGCCTCATAAAGGCCTCTCCACCCCATGACCTCCCAATTTCCGCCTCCGGCATGCATCTCTCATGTGTTGGTGCCACACAGCAGCAAGGCTTCCCTGAACGACCCTGAGGCTGGGTTGGGGCTGCATTAGCTCGGGGGAAGGTCCCAGCAGTGGCTTGCTTGGAAACTCAAAGTCGGACGCAGTACTTGATTGATTCCTGGTTGATAATTTGTGTTTAATTCATAAACAATTGTTGCAAAAAGAAAAAAATTGTTTTGGGCCGAAATTAAAGCCAAACAGCCAAATTACGGTCAAAATTGTACTGTACGGTGGCACCGTCTTGTACAATCTGACACTGTAATTTTGACGGATCGTATTTTGGACCGTACTGTACGGGGTAATTACAATCGGTACCGTAATTACGATCCAAAATCCAATTTTACGGCGTTAGTGCACAGGCCTGGTTGTAACATAGCAAAACCCTCAGACGTATACCCTTATTGCACCTGAAAGCTGGTGTGTTATTTCTTAGAGAGGGCCCCCAGTGCAAGATATATATCTACGGAAACGATGGAAACCTGAAGTACCCGGTGTGACATCCTCGGCAGCAAGTCATGAAGCATAGCAACAGATTGGCCTAGTTAAAAAAAGGACAGCTGCCCAGGGTGACTTGGTGTGGCATCCTCGGCAGCAAGTTGAGAAGCACACCAACACGTTGGCCGGCTTAGTTTACAAAAGGATAGTTGGCCCGTAGTGACCTGACGCGACATCCTCGGCAGCAAGTCAACTAGCATCGCTTTGTTAACCTGTGCTGTCATTGGATTGACCGGCCTAGTTTACATAGGGATAGGTTGGCCCGTGGTGACCTGACGCGACATCCTCGGCAGCAAGTCAACTAGCACCGCCTTGTTAACCTGTGCTGTCATTGCACCTTGCTGTACCCCCCCTCCACCCCCCCGCAAACCCTGGGACCCCACTTCAGGTGTGTGTGTGTGTGTGTTTGTTTGGGGGGGGTGGAGGGGGGGTAAATAAAATTCCCCCTTTTAGGTTATTACTAGTAGTATAAATCCCAAATACTAAATATTTATATAGTATTAGGTTAATACTTCTGTTAAGAAAAGAAAAGAAACACTATGCGGGCAGTAAAAGCCCCTCCCCACATTAGTCAAGCAACAGGAGCTTCTGCTTCTACCCTAATCCCTTGGACGGTAGAAAAGGAAGAAAGAGGAGGGGAGTGACGATCTCTCCTTACATCAAACTCGAGAAAGCAAAGCCATTCAGAAACGGGGTAAAGTAACACTCTCCCACCACAGGGAAGGGGCGTAAGCTTGGCTAAAACTGCAGGTAGCAAAAGTTATACCCCATAATATGGGCCATAATAGAAACAACGTAGGTAGAAAAAATTTCCTCACAACCCTTCAAAATTATGCACTTTCATGGCTTATCAACACTATGCACCTCCCCTCTTGGTTGCTTACTGCGCTCTGAGTTCAGGAGCACACACACAGAAGTTTAGCTTTTGGCGGAAAACCTTCCTCAGTTGCGTCGTTTAATCCTGGATGGAGCTTTTTAATACATGTGCCTTTCCGTAGCTGCTCCCCGCATTCCTGATCTAGTCAGCGCGTACAAAGAGGTGGCTGGGTTTACAATAACAATACTCTCATCTGTTTCAAAATTCCCCCCACAGAAACCCACTCTCGTTTTTACAACAAAACGCGGTAGTCGTGTCCTTCTCAATGGCACTTACCAATGAGAGTACCTTTCCTTGGCTGCACCCCCGTGTTCCTGATATCTTGATCAGCAGGTAGCAGTCGATGGCCTAATCAAAATTGAACATTTTTCGTAAGTGGACTGTTTCAATAGACGTACCTTTCCATAGCTACTCCCTGCGTTCCTGATCTTGGACAGCAGGTAGTAGTCAATGGCTCCAGGCAGCACTCCAGGGGGCAGGAACAGGTAAGCGAGCACCCCGCTGATGAGTGTGTACGTCCTCCAATCAGGCCCAATCGTCTCTCCTCGTAGCACCAAGTCCAGGGTGCTGGGGTGCGGGAGATGTATTATGCATGTGTGTGCGTGCGTGTGTGCGTGTGTATTTGTGTGTGCGTGTGTCAGAGTGTGTGTGTGTGTGTGTGTGTGTGTGTGTGTGTGTGTGTGTGTGAAAATGTGTGGAATTTTGCGTTAGTATATGCGTGCATGTGTGTATGCGTGTGTTTATGAGTTTGTTGTGCTGTGTTGTGTTGTGTGTGTGTTTGTGTGTGTGTGTGTGTGTTTGTGTGTGTGTGTGTATGTGTGTGTGTATGTGTGTGTGTGTGTTGCTCATTTGCACGCCCTGTCAGCCACGCACAAAATCTAACATGTACTCACCTCCTGTGGACAACATCCCCACATCTGCAAGCATCGGTGAGATATAAACATAATGTTAATTTGACATGATCGGTATGCAAGGTGTGCAATTTGTCCAGCACGGAATGCGTGCAAAAGCACGCACGCACGCACGCGCAATAGTGTGACTGTGTGACGCTCAAATGGTAGAGCTCACGCTTCTTTCTCCCTGCTCCCACTTACTTCATCATGCTGCATGGCAGTGCCACTGGCTCAGAGAGTAGAGGCAGGTGCTGCACCACTGAATCTAGTAGACTTGGATCCACGAGGGCTGCACATATCCCTGCTCTCCTCCTCCTCAATTTGCTTGCAGAAGCGGGAGTAACGGGAGGATCAACACTAGTGTTGTTACGCTTCGTGTGTGTTTTGGAAGGAGCGCCAGGCAAAATCCCTGGCTGTAGGAGCATTATTAGCTATGTAGATTGTCATAAATTAAAATCAGGCAACGCCACCGGCAAGTCGCCGAACTGGAAAATGCGTGAACTTTGCGCTTTCTTTATTCTGTTCAAATATGAGAACATATCAAACTTAAAAACAAGTTTGTTGCTGTAGATCTGCGGTGGAGACGGAGCCTGCTCCGCATATAGAAGGCAACAATTCACAATCTGTCAGGAGAGGTAAGGCAGATGGACACTAGATTCACCATACAGGTTCACACCAGCAGCTGGCTCCTTGGTGTGTGCCTTCATGTCTGGCCGTTCTCTTTCTCTAAAGCAGAACAGCAACCGGTGGGGCCTTTGCACCAATTCTGTATGTGTTTGTCCACGCATGCGCCAACAGCGGTGTCTCGAAAGCTGTTTCAAGGGCATCAGACTGTCAGTCCCTAGCATCTTCTATATTGATGCAAGCAGTATATGCGTACACACACATACACACACACAAGTACATGAACGCGCATGCAGGTATTCGTGAGCACCCGCAAGCACGCACGCGTGCGCATGCACACACCACATGCAAACACACACACACTCACACGCACAAGCACAAGCACGAGCATGCACGCATTCACTCGCACACGTATATGTCCATGCTAGCACCCGCAAGCACGTGTGCACATGCACATACACATACATATATACACACATTACATTACACAGTGGCAACCTGGCTGAGGAGGGTGAGGAGCCCCCCCATAAGAGCAGACGGCTCGTGGACACAATGGATGAGGACGACAAAGATCAGAGCGGTGCTCAGATTATGGAGCTGCGTGTGCACCTTGCCTCCAAAGACAAGGGTGCAGACAGGGAGCACACGGTATCGCTTTCCTCAGAGGTATGTGTGTGCGTGTGCGTGTTTGTGTGCCGCGTGTATGTGTTTTCCTGCCTTTTCTCATTGTCTGTGCACTTGCGTTGCTGTCATTGTTGAGACGTACTTACGACACAATTGCCATCTGGCACTGCATAACTCTCCTGTCCACTTAACCACGTATATGCACACGCACGCACACACATAGACAAAAATACGCACACACACACTTGCACACACACACACACACACCAACACACACTTGCACACACACACACACACAAACACACACACACACGCACAAACATGCGAACACAGCAACACTCGCATGTACACACACAGGCACACATACACTCACATATGCACAGATGCACACATGCATGCACACACGCACACGCACAAGCACACGCACAAGCACACACACAAGCTCACACACAAACACACACAAGCATACACACATGTGCACACGCATGCATACACATACACACACATGTAGGCGCTTGTGAGTGAGCTGAAGGAGGTGGCCTGCAACGCGTTTGGTGTGGACAAAGACCAGACAAAGATGCTGGACTACTACAAGCAGAGCAAGTACGGCAGCCTGGAGGATTCGTCAGAAAAGACGTTGAGCGAGGCGAACCTGCTCGACGCTCAGGACATCAAGCTGAAGCCCAATGATGTAAGTGTGCCATGCTGCGTTCTGTGTCTGCTTTGCTATGCCTCGAGGATGTGTGCGCTCCGTGTATCCAAAAAGATTTGGATATGGGAAAACGTAAGGACGGCAAACCTGATCTACGCCCTGAATATCAACCAAGCTGAAACCAAAAGAGGTGATTATGCCATGCCGTGTTTTGTGTCTGCTTTTCTATGCCATGAGGATGAGTACACTCTGTGCGTATTTGGACACGGAAAACTGTGGACGGCCTGATCAATGCCCTGAATATCAACCAAGCTGAAGCTTTTAGATGTGAGTGTGCCGTGAGAGGAGGCTTCCAGGACCTGGTTACAATCCTCCGCCCATTTATGGGACTCTGTGTCTGCATTACCCTGCTACGAGGGTCAGCCAGAATGAGATGTGAACGCGGTGTGTGTACATGTTTGTGCGTGTTTATGTGTTTGTGTGTGTGTGTGTGTGTGGTGTGTAGACAGAAAAAGGTGAAACAACGCAAGCCTGGACAGCACCCTGGACGTCATTCAACCTGCAACCCAAAGATGCACCTTGCTCCATTTGGTGGCTGCGTCGTCCTACTACAAGGGCTGGCCAGAACGTGATGAGTGCTGTGTGTATGCGGAGGGTGACGCGTTCCCTTGGACCCTAACGTTGGGGTCTTGTAGGCATCCAGGTGCCTCGGCAGGCACTTGGATCATTAAGGCCCGGGCTCTGGGTCTGAGCTCTAGGTCAGCATCCTGGGTCTGTTGGGCATTCGGCATGGCTCTATTTGGCATCCTGGATTCCCAGGGCCTGGGTCAAGGTCTGAGCTCTGGTTCAACATCCTGGGTCTGTTGGGCATTCGGCGTGGGTCTGTTGGGCATCCTGAGGGGAAGAGAGGTCCCGCTGCGTTAATCGGCATTCATTCAAATGGCTGCGCAGGAGGGCTTGGTGATGGTTATGGGCCATAACTTATGGCTAATCAGCATTCATTCAAATGGCTGCGCAAAGGCTTGGTGATGGTTATGGGCCATAACTAAAGGCTCATCAGCATTCATTCAAATGGCTGCGCAAAGGCTTGGTGATGGTTATGGGCCATAACTTAAGGCTCATCAGCATTCATTCAAATGGCTGCGCAAAGGCTTGGTGATGGTTATGGGCCATAACTTATGGCTAATCGGCATGCATTCAAATGGCTGCGTAGGAGGGCTTGGTGATGGTTATGGGCCATAACTTAAAGGCTAATCGGCATTCATTCAAATGACTGCGCAGGAGCGCTCGGTGATGGTTATGGCTAACAGTCCTGAGTGCTGAAAAGCGGACGTTCACTGCTTTGCTCTGCTGCCCTGTCCAGGACATCTGTGTGTCGCTTGTGCCCGAATCAATCCTATTCACGCATAGAAACCCTAAGTAGCTGAAGTCACACAAAGGGACCAGGGTAAAGAAGGGTAGCTTTTGTTAAGCTGCAGGGTAAAGAGACGACCTGCACCCCCCCCTCCTTGCCTGTCATCCCATCCAAAGCATGATGCCTCTTGGTTGCAGCCCAACACAGACAATGGCATCCTGTGTCTCCCCTGTCCTCTTCCACCCCTACCGCTGGCTCATATTCGCGTTTCTTTACAGAATCCATTTTCTACCGCGCCTGAGTTCAATCACATCCACGCGCATAGCTCGTCAAAAAATGAGACGAGCTGCTTTCTCCCTCCTTGCCCTTCACCAGCCCAGACCAACCCGTTTTTCGTTCGCTGTCAATAAATGACTTGTTCGCAGTCAATGAATGAATGACCTGCTGCGTTCCTCCTCCTCACCCTCTCCCCCTATTGCTAGCTCACACATCTGACATTCTTTGCACCATCTGTATCACACCGACCCATCTGTTCTCACGCATGCTGCGCGACTCGGGCAACAACCTGCTCCACCCACCCTCCTTGCCTTTCATCACATTCAGACCAGTTAGTTTCATGCTTGCATGCTGCCTGCCTCAGACAACGACCTGCTTCACCCACCCTCCTTGCCTTGCATCACGTTCAGACCAGTTTGTTTCCTGCATGCATGCAGCTTGACTCAGACGATGACCTGCTCCACGCGCCCTCCTCACCCTCCACCCCCAATACCGGAAGCCTGGCCATGGTGCCAATAGGAGGGAGCATGCGCCAGTCTGGCAGGTAAACCGGTCAAAGGGGACACACACACACACGCTCACGCACGCACACACAATTACAAACACAAACGCACACACACCCACACACTCACATACTACACACACCCACACATACTCACACACTCACATACACACACACTTGCAAAATTGTACACACACACACACACAAACTCACACGAAACACAGGAACACAAATGGTTCTGTGTTTGGGAGCTACGGAGGGCGCTTTGGCTCACAGAACTCCTTGGTACAGGTGGGCATGCGCACATATGTCTTGGTGTGCATGTGTGTGCGTGTATGTATGTGTGTGCGTGCATGTGTGTCTGTTTTTGAATGTAGGCATGTGCGCCGGTGGTTTATGGCTGTAAATATGGTCACAAGTCTGTTAAGTCTGCGCCAAAAGTGAAAAAAGACCAGATAACACAATGGCTGCTCTCTTGGACAGTGGGCTCAATTGTAAAATTAGCCGGAACCGTATAAATTATATATATTATACATGTATAGTGTATATATATACTGTTACAGTATTTTGGCAGGGAAATCACTAAATAATCAGGTGCATATGTGTATATATATATATGCAGTTCTGGCCAACCCTACTTAATTGTGATTGGTAACAAGGGAAGAGAGCTGACACATGTCGCATGTGGCATTTCGACACGCAATACCTCATTAAGGTTGACCAGAACCATATATATACGGATATACGGTGTAAATGCGTTATTTGTTTGCATGAACTTCATAATATATACCAGGGAACTTCAGCCCGTGCGGGCACCGCACTTATTATTAATATGTTGATTCCGGGCTTCCCGGAGAAATGTCAGTGGTCAGAGACCCCTGGCTCTGGACGCCCGTATTAAAACTTAAATTACATTCCGGGCTGCCCGGAGAAAATTCGGTAATGCTGTAGAGCTGGCTCGGGCAGGAAGAGAAAAGGGAGGAACTGGAAGGAGGAACCCCCTCTGGAAGTGTTCCTCTGGGTTGCTCTGCTCGGGGTGCTTGCTAAAGTGATGATGAGAGGGAGGCCAATCTCCCTCAAGAGCATGCAGCAGCAGCAGCAGCATGCCAGCATGCAACCTGCAGCAGCAACAGCAGCAGCAGAAGCAGCACGGGGAGCAGTTTCATGTTGCTCAGGAGCACTTGTGCGCGTGATGGGTGTATGCGTGCATACGTTGTGTGCATGCGCATGCTGCGTGTATGTAGGTGCGTGTGTGAGTGGATGCGCGTGCATCCATGTGTTTGCTCACAATACAATAGCATGGATGTGCAAGTTCAAATCCTGTGTGTGCATGTATGTATGCACAACGCATATGCGTGTGGCGTGTGCCCGTGCGTGCATGCGCTGTACATGCTCACAAAAACGCAATTGTGAATGTCAAAATGTTTAACTGTACATGAATGTGTGTGTGCACATACGCATGTGCGTGCATATGTGTGTGTGCCTGTATGTGCATGAGTGTATGTGCATGCGTCGTGTGCGTGCTCACAGAAAGAAGATTGATTTGATGTACACATTCCACTGCCTGTGTGTGCATGTGCGTGTGCACGTCTGCGCGTGCGTGTCTTTGCTGTGCATGTGCGCACGTGCGTGCGTGTGCATGCGCAATGTAAGGTTAGGATGCCGTTGCTTTGGACGTATAAGCTGTCCACAGCCTGGGCTGCTTCAGCAGCCCAGGCAAAATTATTTAACCTCACCCGCACATTTCTTCACTTTTTAGATAACCAGCTGAGGGCGACCCGCACAAAAGAAAATTTTATCTGAGGGCGAAGGTTTTTCAAACCCCCTGCAGTTCCCTGATATATACGGCCATACATGGCGTATATATATGGTTTTGGCCAGCCCTACTCATCTTGCACACACACATGCACAAACACACACACACACACACACACAGTCAGCAAACAAAGAGCCCGGCCAGGCTGGCCTACAGAACCTGGGCAACACGTGCTTCATGAACAGCAGCCTGCAGTGCCTTGCTCACACGTTGCCTCTCATGCGTTGCTTCTTGACAGGTGAGAGGTGTGCTGGGCACACAATTACACACATAAATACACAAACACACACATCCATTTACACACGCACACACGTGTACGCACATTTACGTGAACGCAAATACATAGGCATGCACACAAAAACACTTGCACACTACATACCACGTGTACATGCGCTCACAAACACGCATGCACGCACACACACATACATGCGCACACACACACTCACACACACACATACATGCACACACACACATACCAATGACACACTGCAGGAGGGTATGAGGATGACTTGAATCGCACAAACCCCCTGGGAATGCAGGGAGAGCTAGCAGAGGCCTTTGGTTCCCTTATGGAATTGCTGTGGCAGGTCCGTTCACTGTGTGGAGTGTGAATCCTGAGTAGGATTCGTTCAATAAACTGTGTGTTGTTTGAATGAGCGTCATGATTTGTATGAACTGAAGAGGACCTCCTGTGTGGCAGGTCCGTTCACTGTGTGGTGTGTGAATCCTGAGCAGGGTTTGTTCAGTAAACCGTGTGTTGTTTGAAAGAGCGTCATGATTTGTATGAAATGAAGAGGACCTCCTGTGTGGCAGGTCCGTTCACTGTGTGGTGTGTGAATCTTGAGTAGGATTCGTTCAGTAAACCTTGTGTTGTTTGAATGAGCGTCATGATTTGTATGAAATGAAGAGGACCTCCTGTGTGGCAGGTCCGTTCACTGTGTGGTGTGTGAATCCTGAGTAGGATTTGTTCAATAAACCGTGTGTTGTTTGAATGAGCGTCATGATTTGTATTAAATGAAGAGGACCTCCTGTGTGGCAGGTCCGTTCACTGTGTGGTGTGTGAATCCTGAGTAGGATTCGTTCAGTAAACCGTGTGTTGTTTGAATGAGCGTCATGATTTGTATGAAATGAAGAGGACCTCCTGTGTGGCAGGTCCGTTCACTGTGTGGTGTGTGAATCCTGAGTAGGATTCGTTCAGTAAACTGTGTGTTGTTTGAATGAGCGTCATGATTTGTATGAAATGAAGAGGGCTTCCTGTGTGGCAGGTCCGTTCACTGTGTGGTGTGTGAATCCTGAGTAGGATTCGTTCAGTAAACTGTGTGTTGTTTGAATGAGCGTCATGATTTGAATGAAATGAAGAGGGCTTCCTGTGTGGCAGGTCCGTTCACTGTGTGGTGTGTGAATACTGAGTAGGATTTGTTCAATAAACCGTGTGTTGTTTGAATGAGCGTCATGATTTGTATGAAGTGAAGAGGACCTCCTGTGTGGCAGGTCCGTTCACTGTGCGGTGTGTGAATCCTGAGCAGGGTTTGTTGAGTAAACTGTGTGTTGCTGGAATGAGTGTCATGCTTAGCGTGGACTGGAGTATGAACTGAAGAAAACTGTATGAACTGACTGTGTGAATTGAACAGGACCTGCTGTGGCAGGTTCATGCACCGAGTTTGTATGAAAGGGGGACTTTACATGCACTGAGTTTGTATGAAAGGGGGACTTTACATGCACCAAGTTTGTATGAAAGGGGGACTTTACATGCACCGAGTTTGTATGAAAGGGGGACTTTACATGCACCGAGCTTGTATGAAAGGGGGACTTTACATGCACTGAGTTTGTATGAAAGGGGGACTTTACATGCACCGAGTTTGTATGAAAGGGGGACTTTACATGCACCGAGTTTGTATGAAAGGGGGACATTACATTCACCGAGTTTGTATGAAAGGAGGACTTTTGTTGCGGTTGTGTGCTTGTGTTGCGCATGAAATATGAAAGTGAAGCCAGTAGGCTGTGGCGTGTCCATTTGCTGTCTTGGTTTACTATGGTAAAACGGGTTTTGATGAAACGTGTCAACTTTTGGCCGTGTGCTCTCCTCGCTTGCTTCCCCCTCAACATGAGGACACATGTATACGCTGCCCTGCGTTTCTTGTACCCCTGAGTTGCTTGCAAATCTGTGCAATGACGCACACATGTCCCTTACACACAGGCTGGAGCTGCACACCTGACGCCCCTCCCACAACTTCAAAGACTGCAACAGTAATGGCGTCGAAACGCCCTGCGTTTTTGGTACCCCTGATCTGCTTGCAAATCTGTTTGATGTCACACTCATGTTCCTTACACACAGGGTGGCGTTGCGCACGTGACGCCTCGCAACTTCAAGGACTGCATCGGTCGCTTTGCCCCACAATTTAGTGGCTATGCCCAGCACGACAGCCAGGTGTGTGTGTATGTGTGTGTGTGCTGGGGAGGGGGATGTGGGGGTTTAGATGTGAATAGATGTTTGTACGGGGGAAGAAATGTGCATGTGTTTGTGTGTGTGTGACTTGCAGATGTTCCTTGCATTTCTGCTCGAAAATTCGAAACACTAGGTGCACCTTGGTGTTCGTGCAGCCACTCTGTTTGTGGTACGCAGGAGTTCCTTACGTTCCTGCTGTACGTGGGTGTGGGTGTGGGTGTGGGTGTGGGTGTGGGTGTGGGGACAGGGTCTAAACTCTTGAATCTGCTTTGCTTACCATAAGGCAACACAAAACATACTACGCTTGCAGGAGTTCCTTGCGTTTCTGCTGGACGGCTTGCACGAAGACCTTAACCGCATCAAGGACAAGCCTTACGTAGAGGTAGGGGTGTATCTCGCAATATTACGATGGAGGTATTGATATTAGATAATACTTTGGAATACTGGATGAAAATGGATAGCACTTGAAACTAGGGTCTCCACATCATCCCATATGAGAGAGAGGGTGAGAGGCAAGAAACTGATAATATTCAAGGTTGCATGATCGTTCATGTTTCTTTTGTCCTCACGCCGTTTTGCTTCATTGCAAGAACACGAGCTTGAGTGCTGTGCACTGAATATTCAAGCTTGGAAAGAAGAGCATTGGAAAGGAGAGCATTGGAAAGAAGAGCATCGGAAAGAAAAACATTTGTGAGGACCAAGGATTTAATGAGGAGCATTTGTGAGGACGAAGGATTTAATGAGAAGAGCATTTGTGAGGACCAAGGATTTAATGAGAAGAGCATTTGTGAGGACGAAGGATTTAATGAGGAGCATTTGTGAGGACCAAGGATATAATGAGGAGCATTTGTGAGGACCAAGATATAACGAGAGGAGGAGCTCAAGAGGAACGTTGATAGAATGATGTGAGCAATACCTTTTTACTTCATCGCAAGAGCGCGAGCTCAAGTGCTATACAAGTGATATACAAGTGATATACAAGTGATATACAAGTGCTATGAAAGTGCTATACAAGTTCATCCTATACAAGTGCTATACAAGTGCTATACATGTTCATCCTATACAAGTGCTGTACAAGTGCAATACAAGTGCTATACAAGTGCTGTACAAGTGCTATACAAGTGCTATACAAGTGATATACAAGTGCTATGAAAGTGCTATACAAGTTCATCCTATACAAGTGCTATACAAGTGCTATACAAGTGCTATACATGTTCATCCTATACAAGTGATATACAAGTGATATACAAGTGCTATACAAGTGCTATGCAAGTGCTATACAAGTTCATCGCAAGAGCGCGAGCTCAAGTGCTATATACACTGAATCCAGCATAATCCTTTTCGTAATGCAATCGAGCTCAAGTGCTATATACACTGAATACAGTACACTGAATACAGTGAATTCAGCATCATCCTTTTCGTGAAGCAATTGAGCTCAAGTGCTATATACACTGAATACAGTACACTGAATACACTGAATTCAGCATCGTCCTTTCCGTGAAGCAATCAAGCTCAAGTGCTATATACATTGAATTCAGCATAATCCTTTCCGTGAAGCAATCGAGCTCAAGTGCTGTATACACTGAATTCAGCATAATCCTTTTCGTGAAGCAATTGAGGCCGGCATGCACAAGGTTGGATGGCAACATGGACAACCGCTTCGCAGAGAAGGTATACAATTAGGGTGGCCAGAACCACATATACGGTGTGTATATATGGTATTTTTGGCAGGAAAATCACCAAACATATACGGCCGTAGACGGTGTATATGTACGGTTCTGGCCAATCCTGTATGTAATGCTTTCTCAAAAGGTGGTAGCTGTGCAAACATGGATCACAGATGTGCACAAAAGCATCACAGCTGTGCGGAAACCATCACAGCAATCCTGGTGTACGCAGCTTTGACATTTAGGAATGGCCAATAATTAAAATATAGTGGTAGTGTAATCAAATAATACTAATCAAGGCCTATTAGGTAATATGATCCAAAAAACATGATGGCCAAGGCCTATTAAATGATATGGTACAGAAGCATGGTGGTTAAGGTAAGGTTACGCTTTCAATACCTCTGGGGGGCATCTGAGCAGAAGCTTGAAAAAAGCCTGTAACCAAACCAAAAATGCGCTAGAAAAATCAAGGGAACAGGGCTAGGCATCTAGCTACAAAAGAGGCAACACCATATATCTGGCTGGTTCAATAAAGCATGGTGGTTAAGGCTTTTATTGATGTGGTACAGGCACGTGGGCTGTCCTGTGTCTTCACTAACCTTCAAGCACAGAATGGCCTTTGTTTGGGTGTGCCAGCCATGGGGACAAACAGGCCAGATGTTTGCGATGATGTGTTTATTTTACTTTGACCTTACGTGGTACATTGTTAGAGGTACTGCCCTGGACGTTGCCAGGTCAGGGGTGTGGAAAATCAGGAGTGTAAGAAAGAAGTGAAATTCAGCACGTTGCTGTAGGTACTGCCCTGGACGTTGCCAGGTAAGGAGTGTGTAAAAGAAGTGAAATGTTGGCACGTTGCTGTAGGTACTGCTTTGGACGTTGCCAGCTCAGGAGTGTGAGAAAGAAGTGAAATGTCGGCACGTTGCTGTAGGTACTGCCCTGGACGTTGCCAGGTCAGGAGTGTGGAAAACAAGTGAAATGTCAGCATGGCGTTGTGGCACGAGCCTGGCATTCGCAGCTTGAGGATTGCTCAAAAGTACTGGAATAGCAGTACTGGCATTGCTGCAGTGCCTGGCTTGTGCAGAAAAAAAATATATTTACATATATGCAAGGTTATGAGCGCCGGGAAGTACTGAAAGGCTTGGCTCCCTTCAATAGGTACTGCCTGGATGTTGCCAGGTCAGAAGTGTGGACTGACTGACTCCATAAGGAGTGAAACATTGGCACGTTGCTGTAAGTTCTGCCTGGGTATTACCAGGTCAGGAGTGTGATTAGGGATGACACGTTGTCACGGCGCTGCGGCACGAGCCTGGCATTCGCAGCCTGAACTGCATCAGAGACGCTCTTCATCTAGCAAATATTCTACCCCTTTAAGACAGAAGACCTGCTAGGTAAGGAGTGTCTTTGCAACACAGATGTCATGGCGGGCGGCAGCAACAGGCCGAGATGGGGCCGGAGGTGGCCAAAATGGTGACAAGCTTGCGCAACACACACGCACGCACATGAAAACGGATTGTCAAACACACACACACACACACATGCACACACACATGCACATGCACACACGCAAACACATGCACGCACACACGCACGCACGCATGCTCACAACACGCACACACACACACACACGTCACAGGAGAAAGACAGCAACAACAGGCCTGACGAGGAGCTGGCTGCTGAGGCTTGGGCAGGGTACAAGCTGAGGAACAACTCAGTCATTGTGGACCACTTCCAGGTGTGTGTGTTGTGTGTGTAATTGTCTGTTGCGCGTGTGTGTAGGAGTGCATGTACATGTGTGTATGCGTGTGTGTGTACGCGTATGTGTATGCGCGTGTACATTTGTGTTGGGTGATGTGTGTGGGTGTGAATTTGTGTAGTGGAAGCGAATCATAATGCCTGTACGAGAGTATTTTGGAATGCTCTCAGTGTGGGGCAAACAGTGCCGAGTCCAACGGCCTCAGCCTCATGTGCAAAACCTCCGTCTGTCATAACGCACTGTGTCATGCTGCACACGCATGCGCGCACAAACACTTACACACACAACACACAGCACACAGCACACACACGCATAAAACACACACACACACACAAAACACACACAGGGCCTGTACAAGAGTACCCTGGAATGCCCTCAGTGTGGGGCAAACAGCGCCAAGTTTGACCCCTACATGTACCTCACCCTACCCCTGCCCGAGTCCCGAATGGTGTCGCTCACTCTGACCATGGTGTACATGGATGGCAGCCACCGCCCTTTCAGGTATGTGTATGTGTGTGTGTGCGTGTGCGTGTGCGTGTGCGTGTGTGTGTGTATGCGTGTGTGTGCATGTGTGTGTGTGTGTGTGTGTGTGTGTGTGTGCGCGTGTGTGTGTGTACGCCCAAATTCCAAATTGTGTCGCTCGCTCTGGCCATGGTGTACATGGATGGCAGCCACCGCCCTTTCAGGTATGTGTATGTTTGTGTGTGTGTGTCTGTGTGCATGTGTTTGTCCGAATCTCAATTTGTGTCGCTCACTCTGACCAACGTGGACATGGACAGCAGTCACTGTCTTCTCAGGTGTGTGTGTGTGTTTCCTCGCTTGCTAGCATTGCTCCTTATAAAACACACACGCACACACACACACCACGCAACACTCTCTGTGCAACATGACAATCTGCGCTGCTGTGAGCGCGCACTCACACGAGGTCAAATTTTTGTGAGCCACGACTTATTATCATTTGTCACACATAGCACACTCGCTGCACACAATGCCCTCTTTTCAACGTGCTCTGTTGCTGCTCATATCTTGAAGGCGTCTGCTGCACAAATCACTCTCACCTTACACCACAGTCCCATTATCACCGCACTCACCTCTTTTCAACGTGCGCTGTTGCTGCTCATACCTTGAAGGCATCTGCTGCACAAATCATCCTCATGTCCTTGCACCACAGTCCCATTATCACCGCACTCACGACCTCTTTTCGATGTGCGCTGTTGCTGCTCTTATCTTGAAGGCGTCTGCTGCACAAATCATGCTCATGTGGTGTAAGGACATGAGCATGATTTGTGCAGCAGACGCCTTCAAGATATGAGCAGCAACAGCGCACATCGAAAAGAGGTCGTGAGTGCGGTGAAAATGGGACTGTGGTGTAAGGTGAGAGTAATTTGTGCAGCAGACGCCTTCAAGATAAGAGCAGCAACAGCGCACATCGAAAAGAGGTCGTGAGTGCGGTGAAGTCCCATTACTTCACATGTAGGGTTGGCCAGAAACCGTATATATAGACCGTACATGACTGTATATTTAGTTATTTCTCTGCCAAAAATACTGTATATACACCGTATATATATGGTGTATATATGGTATATATTTATGGTATATGGTGTATATATATGGTTCTGGCCAAACCTAGTCACACACCCTGCTGTCCCTGCGTGGTGGAGGTGCCCAGCTCTGGCTGCGTGTACGACGTCCTGCTGGCCGTCACACGCACAAATTTTGATGATGAATTTTCACTCACCTCACGCCACCATCTCATTTCGTCACACGCCCTGCTGTCCCTGCGTGGGTATGCAGTGGAGGTGCCCAGCACTGGCTGCATGTACGACGTCCTGGCCCTCGCACGCACAAATTTGATGATGAAATTTCACTCACCTCACACCACCATCTCATTTCGTCACACGCCCTGCTGTCGCTGCGTAGGTATGTGGTGGAGGTGCCCAGCACTGGCTGCGTGTACGACGTCCTGCTGGCCGTCGCACGCACCGCCGACCTTCCTGTACACCTCCCGGCCCCTAGCAAGCCTGCTGCCAAGTCCCAAGCGCCTGCAGCAGCGGCAGCGGCAGTAGCCGCTGGGGCAGGAGCAGCAGCAGTAGCAGCAGGTGCGGCAGGTTCAGCAGCAGCACGAACACACGTGCATATAAACACAAACATGCATACACACACGCGCACACACACATACACACACACAAACACACTCACACACATATACACAAACACACACACGCAAACTCACTGCCGCAGGAGCGGTAGTGGGTAGTAATGGGGCAGCAGGTGCAGAAGACTTACCTCAAGTTGAGGAGGTACACACACACACACACATACACACACACGCAAACTCACTGCTGCAGGAGCAGTAGTGGGTAGTAATGGGGCAGCGGGTGCAGAAGGTTTACCTCGAGTTGAGGAGGTGCTGTCGTGTGCAAAGGTGCGTGCTAGGCCTTCAATGTCAGGCCCACTGCTCTCCGCAACACACACACACACACACACACACACACACACACACACACACTCTCACACTCACACACACCTTTGAGTGCTATAGTGTGCTATGGTGGGTGCATGTGTGTGTGTGTTTGCGAGTGTGTATGTGTGTGTGTGTGGTTTTGCAGTGGAGGGGTAGATTATATGCAGTGCCTGTGTGCAAAAAGCGTCTGTTCTTTTGAAATGTGAACAAGCAAGAGGTAAGCGTGGGGTGCTTAAGGTTAAAACTTACATTTTGCATTGATACCACTGCCCGCAAGTTGCCAAGTTGCCAAAGTTGCCAAGTTGCTGTCAATTTGTATTCTTGCGACAGGTGTCTCTCGTCGCTACCACGACGTGGTGGAGGCGTGTTGATACATGTGCTAAGTCGTATGCCAAACTACCTATGCAATGACGCCGCTGCCCACAAGTTGCTGTCAATTTGTTTTCTTGCGACAGGTGTCCCGTCGATACCACGACGTGGTGGAGGCGTGTTAATACATGTGTTAAGTTGTATGCCAAACTACTTATGCAATGACGCCGCTGCCCACAAGCTGCTGTTAATTTTTGAATGCGTTAGACAGGTGTCTCTCGTTGCTACCACGACGTGGTGGAGGCGTGTTGATACATGTGCTAAGTTGTATGCCAAACTACTTATGCAATGACGCCGCTACCCACAAGCTGCTGTCGATTTTTAATGCGTTGGACAGGTGTCTCTCGTTGCTACCACGACGTAGTGGAGGCGTGTTAATGTGCTAAGTCGTATGCCAAACTACTTGTGATGACGCCGCTGCCCACAAGCTGCTGTCAATTTTTGAATGCGTTAGGCAGGTGTCTTTCGTTGCTACCACGACGTGGTGGAGGCGTGTTGATACATGTGCTAAGTTGTATGCCAAACCACTTATGCAATGACGCCGCTGCCTACAAGCTGCTGTCAATTTTGAATGCGTTAGACAGGTGTCTCTCGTTGCTACCACGACGTAGTGGAGGCATGTTGATAATGTGCTAAGTCGTATGCCAAACTACTTGTGATGACGCCGCTGCCCACAAGCTGCTGTCGATTTGAATGCGTTGGACAGGTGTCTCTCGTCGCTACACGACGTGGTGGAGGCGTGTTGATACATGTGCTAAGTCGTATGCCAAACTACCTATGCAATGACGCCGCTGCCCACAAGCTGCTGTCAATTTTTGAATGCGTTAGACAGGTGTCTCTCGTTGCTACCACGACGTGGTGGAGGCGTGTTGATACATGTGCTAAGTTGTATGCCAAACCACTTATGCAATGACACCACTGCACGCAAGTTGCTTTCGATTTGGTTTTTTGCAACAGGTGTCTCGTCGCTACCACGACATGGTGGAGGTGTTCAGGAACCTGCGCACACGCGTGGCTGAGATAATACCGTCTGAACGCAGCAGCCTCAACGAGGTGTGTGTGTGCGTGTGTGTGTGCGTGTGTGTGTCTGTGCTCAAGGCTCAGATCGTTTTGTGAGTGCGCAGGGTAACATGTTTGCTGGTGTGTGTGTGTGTGCGTGTGTGCCTACTTATGTGTGCGTGTTTGCGTACGTGGGTGTCTTAAGCACACTTAGCTGAAATCAACCTTTTTATGATACATCCCTCACACTTTCTGAAATCGTCATTTTCATCACATTTGTCTGAAATCAACAATTTCATGATACGTCCCTCACGCATATGTTCTACGTTTCAAGTTGTTGTCTGCAGATTCACACACAACATAGCACACACAAACACACATCCAAGCATACACACATTCACATGCACACACACACGCGCGCGCATCCACGTACATACTCACACACACACAGACACACACGCACACACACGCATGCACATACACGCACGCACACGAACGCTCACACACGCACACGCACAAACACACACGTACACACAGTTCCTCATGGTGTACTACTACCCCCCTCCCATGACGGGGCCCAAGGCTCCTGGGGCGCTGCCTGTGATCATCCACCACAAGCGAAGGTGCATTTAATTGAAATTAAAGTTGTAACGTGCAATAGGGGATAGGCTTGATGCGTTTTTAAAGTTGGAGAGAGTGGCGTTGCTTTTATTCTTCCAACACAAGTGGAAATGCATGAAGAAATTAAATGTACAACGTGCAATAGGGGGAGGCTTGATACTTCTTACAGCAGAACCAGGGAGAGGAGTGA
>Ga0307942_1000618_pt1:20000-25383 | contig 25383 bp, 31 predicted proteins | sample OrgLakmetagen175_FD_201846 | JGI IMG/M metagenome (GOLD analysis project Ga0307942, IMG submission 201846) | Saline water microbial communities from Organic Lake, Antarctica - #175 | ecosystem: Environmental > Aquatic > Non-marine Saline and Alkaline > Saline | place: Antarctica... | reverse complement strand
TCCTTTTATTCTTAGTTAGAAGCAAGCGCTCTACAAGCGTGTTAAAAAAGCTCTGTGTGTATTTGTCCACTACTGTAGTGGACAACTCGTCCTGTACGTTAGTGGACATCCTGGTGAGTATTAGGTGTTATTCCTTGTAAAACTGAACTTGAAGCTTGCGCAGGACAAATAAAGGCATCAAGCATAATACTTATTTTTTATGATTATCAACATAACTTATGGCACTCGAACTGGAGTATCTCCTCTACCCCTTACGAACGACCCACTCTATTTTAGTGCAATGAATCGGTGTGGGGAGGTAAGAGATGCAAGAGTCTCTAATTTGTTCAATTTCAACCTTGAAACAGCGGATGGGGAGTTTTATGCATGCACGAGCAAGTGCTTTCGTTCCTTTACGCAAAATGTTCAAGGCCCACAGAACGTCTCGGCTCCAGAAGCATCCTCATTTCTTCCCAGGTATTGGGTCTCGTAGAAGGGCATGCTTTCCTCTCGCTTCCGACACTGGAGGTCCGGCGGACTTCGGATCAAATGATGATGTATATGCTTCATGGACCGTTATTGTCGTTATATCATCATACATATGGAGCATGCGTCTCAATCCAATCCCAGGAGTAACTACAGGTGCTTGGTGTTTCAAGTTGGGATTACGGCCCCAGTTCCCGTACATCAGGATTACTACCTGTTCGTTCCCTGCCTCGCCGTTTCTTCCATACTTCTCCTTGATCTTGTCTGCAAACGCTCTCTCAGACGCACCTCTCTTGCTCCAAGGTGTAAAACGCATCGCTCGAAATAAACAACTTCCTCCAGTAAACGGTTTCATAAACGTGTCTCGACGCTTCTCGCATTGCTACATACGCTCTGAACTTTACCAAGTCGACCGTTTTGGATGTCAGGTTTCTTTTGGACAGTTCTCTCTGTAATATGTCAGCTGTTATGTACGGTATATTTTTTGGCAAACTTCCTGCAATCGAATGATGTCCGGGAAGTAGAATATTTACCGGAATGCGTATGTTTAGCGCTCCTGCTATTATTTGACGCTGTTGTTTTATGGTTCCTGGTCGCAAAGTTCGGTCCTCTACACTTCTTTCCTTTCAATATCTGACGATTTCCTCCATCAGTTTCATGCCTCCTCTGTGTTGCTGAATATGTTACCTTCCTTCTCAGTTCGTCCATCAACGCCAATAGTACGCCTTTCCCAGGATCTCCTCCTTCAAAATTTCCATAATCCATACAGCCGATCTCTGAAAGGTATTTGACCACATCTTCTGCTGTTTGCGCGTTCAATAAAGGTGTAACAGCACGTTGTAAAAGGCATACTCGAGATGTAAGATTAGGAATTGTTTTCCTATATGAATCGTTACATTCGTCCCACCCTCATGTGCTTGCGTCCTCGTAGGCATATCATAACCCCCAAATCCCTTAGGATTTTACATGACATGTCCTTGACTGCACTTCGGAAAGATTATGACCCAAAATCCGCGTGCGCCCGGATTCGAACTGGTGACCTCAAAGTTGAGGAGAACCCAGACCGACGCTTCGACTACCAGTGTAACAGCACGTTGTAAAAGGCATACTCGAGATGTAAGATTAGGAATTGTTTTCCTATATGAATCGTTACAAAAGGAAACTCTTTTTGGAACGCGAGAGATACCTCTTTGTGTTCTCGACGGCGCATACTTTGCTGCGCAGAACGATCCCAAGAGCACAACAAACGTACTGACGAAAATGGTATCATATGTTAGCCATGACAGACGCCACGTACGGTTTCGTGGCGAGTGAAAGTATGTATGACACGCTCAAATCTGTTCCTCTGCCGGGGAAAGGAACGTGATTCTGACAAGTTGACGTCATCTCACGATAACCTGCTAACCATGCGTCAAAACGGTCACGACAAGAACGCAGAGAAGCGTCTTCTGGAGGAACATCGTCAGATGGATGTAGGGGTGTATCATTATGATAAGTCGATGCCCCATCCGTAGTTCTTTTGCGTGTGTCGGATGCCGTCACCTTATTTTTTCGGCGCGGCTTTGGATGGTTCTTTTTTTCCCTCATTTTCTTTCTCTTTTTCCTGCTTTCCTTAGAAGGGCTTCTTTCTTGGTTTACGAGGCTTCATAGGTTGATCAGGATCCGGGAGAGGTGATTCTTTGTATTAAACTGCGCGTATTGCATTCAACACCTGAGTTTTGTTCACGATCATCGTCACGGAGTTCTGATCGGTCTATGTAGTGACGATTTTCGTCAAGCAATACTTCACGAGGAGAGTCGCGTTACACATAACGCTATGTACGTAACGCGTCAAGCGACGATGCACATGAACGGCGACGCACAGAAAGCAACAACTGATCTGTAGCACACAAACCAAAAAGTGTGCATGCTGTTGAACATTGTGGGAAATTAGCCACACATTATACTAATTTTGCTCGGCAGCAACGAATCAGCAACAGATTGTGTGACAAGCAGCTAGTTGAAAATGTTCCTTTGACCCAGCATAAACGCATCCCAAAAGGAGCCCGACAAACATGTATCAAACTGTGCTCTCCTTACTATAGGCTCGTCGAGATTAGTGTTCGCTTTTTTCTTTGTGAGAGTAGGTCGTAGACCGGCCAATGCCCTGTGCCAGGATCCACAGGTTTTTTTATGTGCTCCTTCTCTTCTCTATATCTTCTTCCCCTTGGGATTTCTGTGAGATTGTTCTGTTTAGCTATGCCTGGGTTTTGCGCTTTAGAGGGATGTCAGTTTCTATAGGGGGAGTTGTGTTGGAGCCTGTTTTGGCGCACCAGTCATTGCTATGGCTTAGTTTGCTCTTATCTTGGCTAGCTCCTAGATTCTCTTGCCTTCGTGTCAGGTTGCTCTTTTGGTAGTATGGGTATCTAGGCCTCAGTTTTTTTCAGTCGACCCTCTGTTTTGCTCTGCCACAATAGTCTTCCTCACACAGCTTGAAAAAGGAGGGGGTGCGGTTGAAGTGGTTGAAAACATTTCAACAGACCCCTGCGGCTGATCGGTTAATTTTCAACCGCGGTTGAAATCAACCATTTCAACCGCACTTCAACCAAGGCCTGAAGCCTGACTAAGCTTAAAAAGGAAATCAAGGCACAACGTTATTGCAGCACTGAAAGTAAAATCAATCAAGCATTTGCCAGGACCACCCGACAACTTTAAATCAAAGAGGGGGAATTATCATCGGTATGTCTTGGGCACATTAATAAATGGACTGTCAAACTGAGGATACCATGAACTAAGAATGAATAGATGAGTATATTGAAATTAGATGCAAAAATAAATTAGCAGGCACTTCTTGTTGTTTTAGCTAAGTTTGAGATATAGGGTCACATCGCTATGCTTCTGGGGGGCATCTGAGCAGAAGCTTAGAAAAAGCGTGTAACCACAATAAAAAAGGCGCTAGAAAAAAAGTCCCAAGATGAGAGGCAAGAATGAGTTCAAAGCCTTACACTTGAGTATCTACGTAACAAAGGGGCTTAGGGCCAGTAAAGTTCAAGAAGAACAGGCCGAGGTATCGAACCATGTAGCTTCTTTTCCTGAATTAATGTGGGGAGTGGCTTTCACTGCCTGCGTAGTTTTTTCTCTTTTTTCTTCTCTTTTTTTTCCTGAATTTGTGTTTTTCTTATTTTCTTCTTCTTTTATACAAACCCGCAAGGAACCCAACAAAATGGCAAGGGAAACAAAACCTCCCAGCCACCTGATCCCCATAAAAAAAGATTTCCTTTTTTATTTTCCAGATGGGCTGTGATCTCTGCATCCATTGGGTGGCGTGAGATACAAAACAACATCCCTTCCTAGTCCATGCTCGATTGCGTTAACACTATCTGCATTTTTCACTTTTCTTTCCCAAGAGTTTCAGTCCATTTTGTTCAATGAGCTACCAGCGCTATGAACAAAACTTGATCGTTTTGATGATGACATGTGAGCGTCAAATCAGAGACCAATAAAGGGGATCTTCAAGAGACACTGTCCAAAGAATAAAGGAAATGGAAACTACGCAGGCAGCAAAAAATCACTCCCCACATTAATCAAGGAAAAGGAGCCACTTTGGTACTGTAAAACTTCTCCACCAAAAGAAAAATAAAAAGATCAATGGGGATTAGGAGGATTGCAGGAGTGACATGAAACTGGCTTCTGATGGCCATTGATAACAGTACTGGAAAGTACACGTCTGGTATGGACAAGTTTGGCAGCGTAGTTGACAGAATGTACATGAAGCATATTTCTACTAGCCCTTTGAGAGTAAAGACCCAGCTCCTTGAAGAATGGTGCAGGTGCCTTTTGTGCTATTCCTGCGCGGCGCTCAGCTGGTTCTTAAGTCTAGTGTCCTCACAGTACTTGATCTCGGTGAGGTGGATGTCACGTTGGAGAATGCTGAGATATTTGGGTCGGTGCTGTCTGTAGAAGGTGGATCTGCTAATGGCTGGCAGTGCTGATGGGTTTGCTCCTGATCGTCTCCCCCATTTGCTCCCTATCACTCCGAAGTATCCACCCCCCTCCATTACTAGCAGTCTGTTGCTTTTTTGTTTTTGCGGAGGTCGGAGCAACCAGTACCATACAGCATCCGGACGGCGGAGGTTAACCTATTTCTCTTTGAAGGCGGGGTGGAAAGACCGATTTGGTACAATTATAGTTTCAGCTGTATCAGGGATCTAAAGATATTGCATAGCCAGACGTTCGTTGCTGCCTTTATCCATGCAGACAAAGCAGGATCCTAAGGAGCCTATTTTGCTGATGGCTTTTTAGATCATGCTGCATGCTAAGTTGTGCCATTTTTGGTAAGGGTCTGGTAGTACTCTGGTCTTTTGCTGCGGTATTGGCATGTACCACGTAAGGTCTCAGATTCTATTTATTTGTCTAGTCACATGAACGTGTAACACAATGAGACAATGAGATGAGTTGATGTGCAGATCCTTGTGTTTGGCAGTGATGGTGATTTGTTCTGACAGCCAGATTTAATCCTACAGCATATGCTGTAACGTGTGAAGTAACTGTAATGGCATTGGCCCCTCTTTTTCCCTAGGGACTGGAACCTTCGTGCGCGAAGGGGGATCAGATTTAAATAATCAGCGATAACTCGCAGATATTGAACAACCTTCTATTAAGAAGGTTGATCAAGCCTGTGACTTTACTCTTGTCGGGGTTTGTTATTTTTTGTTATTGTTTACAACAGTACCTACAAGGTAGTACCTAAGGAGACCGAACTAAGCTTATATGCTGGCATGGCACAAAAGCTAGACATATGCGCAGGGGCGGCCCACCTGGATCCAGCCATGGGCATCGTGACGATCTGGAGCACCAATGCAAAAACTAGCCCGCACATAAACTTGTCTGGAAATTCTTGAGCCAGATACCCACACTAACTTTTACAATAGAATAGTCC
>Ga0307942_1000618_pt1:0-17500 | contig 25383 bp, 31 predicted proteins | sample OrgLakmetagen175_FD_201846 | JGI IMG/M metagenome (GOLD analysis project Ga0307942, IMG submission 201846) | Saline water microbial communities from Organic Lake, Antarctica - #175 | ecosystem: Environmental > Aquatic > Non-marine Saline and Alkaline > Saline | place: Antarctica: Organic... | reverse complement strand
TGCGCGGATGGAGGCTGCATGGACGGAGGCTGCGCGGACGGAGCCTGTGCGGACGGAGGCTGCAGCACCGCACCTGGAGGACCTGCCCCTCGCTCTTCGTGCAGCATTGCAAGCCCCTGCATCAAGACAAGCTCCTGCTGCCCCTGCCCCTGCTCCTCCCTTCATCCCTTCCACCATGGGTGCTACTGCCACACTCGCTAGCGCCCCACCTCCACTTCCTGTCATTGGTACCAAGGCTGCACCTCTTTGTACCCCTCCCATATACGCTGCCACCACTGCAGTCACTCCCGCCCCTGCACCATCTCCGTCTACCAGCACTGCTCCTCCTACTACAACAACTCAAACTGCGCCTGCTCCTTTTGCTAGCACTGCCGCCCCTTCTACGACAACTCAAACTGTGCCTGCTCCTTTTGCTAGCGCTGCCGCCCCTCCTACGACAACTCAAACTGTGCCTGCTCCTGCTACTAGCACTGCTCCTCATACAATGACTCACACCGTCGCGACCCCCGCCAGTACTACCACCATAGCCCCTGCCATCCCCACTGCCGAGGCCCCCCAGCCGCTGGAGGACCTGCCCCTAGCGCTCCGTTTCTCAGAGGCCCAGCTGCGCAAAAAGCAGAGGGAGGACAGGAAGCGGAAGCGGCAGGAGAGACGAGCCAGGAAGCTACAGGAAGCTACAGGGGAGCAGGAGCAGCAGCAGAAGGAGGAAGAAATGGTGGTGGATGGGCAGGAGCCACAGACGCAGGAGCAGCAGCAGCCGGGGGGCAAGCAGCAACTGGTAAGTTCTGGGGAGGGGAGGAGGGGTGACAGGAGAGCAGGGACACACACAGACACACTTGCGCGCACGCATACATGTACTTGTACACTGTGCACACATGCATGTATATGCACATGCACAGCTGTTTTCACACATGCTGACACATACATGTGGAAGCAACCAGTCATTGCGCTAAAAAACGTGCGACATATGTGTGCCTGTGTGTACTGACAGAAGGGCAAGAGGAGGCGGGGAGAAGAGCAGGAGGAAGAGAAGCAACAGAAGGCGGAACACAAGCAACAGAGGGGAGAAGAGCGGGAGGAAGAGAAGCAACAGAAGGCGGAACACAAGCAACAGAGGGGAGAAGAGCAGGAGGAAGAGAAGCAACGGAAGGTGGAGCGCGAGCAACAGAGGCTACAGCACAAGAGGGAGGTGAAGGTCAGTGCCGTGTGTGTGGACAGTAAGAAAGAGGCTTACAGCGTAAGAGGGATGTGAAGATCATTACTGTGTGTGCAGTATGAAAAAGGCTACAGCACAAGAGGGAGGCGAAGTGCTTTGTATGCAGTAAGAAAGAGGCTACAGCGCAAGAGGGAGGCGAAGTGCTTTGTGTGCAGTAAGAAAGATGCTACTGCACAAAAGGGAGGCGAAGTGCTGTGTGTGCAGTAAGAAAGAGGCTACAGCGCAAGAGGGAGGCGAAGGTCAGTACTGTGTGTGCAGTATGAGGGGGGCGACAGCATAAGAGGGAGGCGAAGTGCTGTGTGTGCAGTAAGAAAGAGGCTACAGCATAAGAGGGAAGTGAAGGTCAGTGCTTTGTGAGCAGTGAGAAAAGGTGGCTAGGACACAAAGAGTAGGTGAAGGTCAGTGCTTTGTGTGCAGTGCGGTGCAATTGTCACGTACAGAAGAACCACGCATGCACGAGCAACTACACAAGGAGGCAAAGATCAGTGCTGTGTGTGTGTATGTGTGCAGTAAGAAAAGAGGTGGCTATAATACACAGAGGTGAAGGTCAGTGCTGTGCATGCATGGGAGCTGTGAGATGCTACGGAAGAATCAGAAAGCGCAAGCAACCAGATCAGGACCTGGTGCATTATTATATTATTATGATATGATACTACAGATAAACCAGATACGCGAGCAATCAGATCAGGACCTGGGGCAATTATTATGATGTGATTCTACGAATGAACCAAGAAGCGCAAGCAACCAGATCAGGACCTGGAGCATTTGTTATGAGGGAGGTGCAAGTCAGTTCTGTGCATGCAGTAAGATGCAAACTTTTCATCTGAGGGAAGGAATCACAAGTCGGTTTGGGAGGCAACATGGGTTATGCTGCATAGTTTATGCATAACTTAAAGCAGTTTGGTTGGTAGTGCACAATAAATACTGCTTCTTGTTGTGCCATGCAGGCACGAGAGGCAGAGGAGCAGCAGCAGCTGTCGCTTTGGGAGGCAACATGTGATATGCAGTTTTGTATGGTAGCGCACAATACATCCTTCTTTTTGTTGTGCCATGCAGGCACGAGAGGCAGAGGAGCAGCAGCAGCTGCAGGCACAGCTTGAGGAGGAAGATAGGGTGCAGCGCAAGCGGCAGAGGAAGGAGCACAAGAGGGAGGTGCAGGTCAGTGCTCAGTGTGTGAAGTATGGAGTAGAGGCTTTGAAAACGGTACAGGCGTTTGAAAACGGTACGGTCTTTGTAAACGGTACGGGCGTGAGCGGCAAAAAGGGCAGGAGCACAAGAGGGAGGTGCAGGTCAGTGCTCAGAGTGTGAAGTATGGAGTAGAGGCTTTGAAAAGAGGGGTACGGGCGTTTGAAAACGGTACGGGCTTTGTAAACGGTACGGGCGTGAGCGGCAAAAAGGGCAGGAGCACAAGAGGGAGGTGCAGGTCAGTGCTCAGAGTGCGGAGTATGGAGTAGAGGCTCTGAAAAGAGGGGTACGGGCGTGAGCGGCAAAAAGGGCAGGAGCACAAGAGGGAGGTGCAGGTCAGTGCTCAGAGTGCGGAGTATGGAGTAGAGGCTTTGAAAAGAGGGGTACGGGCGTGAGCGGCAAAAAGGGCAGGAGCACAAGAGGAGAAGGTGCAGTGTCAGTGTCTAGTGTGTGAGCTAAAGAGGCAATGACATGCATGCAGTAGTCCCAAGGAGACCTTATAAGGAGCAAAATAAAAAGGGCCTAGTGTGTGAGCTAAAGAGGCAATGACATGCATGCAGTAGTCCCAAGGAGAACTTGCAAGGAGCAAAATAAAAAGGGCCTAGTGTGTGAGCTAAAGAGGAAGATATGCATGCAGGAGTCTCAAAGAGAAGTTACAAGGAGCAATTAAGGAGCAATCAAAATGTCAGAGGATTTGGAAAGGAAGATGGGGGTGTAAGTGGCAAAAAAGACAGGAGCACACAAGGGAGTGCAGTGGTCAATGCTAAGAGTGAAGTAAGAAAAGAGTCCATGAATTTAAGGGTGCTTGTGGAAAATGTTGGAGCACAAGCAACGGAACAGGAGCGGTGCAGGTCAGTGGTGTATTTACAGCAGGAATAAATAAACATAATCGTTGGCGCCACACACACACACACACACTCACACACACACACACACACACACACGCACACGCACACGCACACGCACACGCACACGCACACGCACACGCACACGCACACGCGCACACGCACACGCACACGCACACACACACGCGCGCACGCGCACGCGCACGCACACGCACACGCACACGCACACGCACACGCACACGCACACTACGTGTCAGTAGATGTGCAGCAGGGCGAAATTACTTACATTCCACTCACACAGGAGCGTGAAGCAGAGTTTGAGCGGCAGCAGCTCCTTCTCTTGCAGCAAGAGAAGGACGAAAAGCGTCAACGCAAACGAGCACGGCATGAGGTAAACAATTGTTGCATAAGGGATTTGTGTGCCTCAACGCACAGCGCCAATTATGTGGACCCCTCCCTTGTAAAAGCCGTGAGTTGTTGTATAGCTTGGCCTCACTCGGCTTGCAACAAAAAGGAAAAGGAGCAGGTACTTAAATAGTTTTAGATCATGGCAAGATACCAAAATTGCTTCCTTACTCCAAATTGGCCACTATTTCTGCATAAGCCATTATTGGGTGCAAGGATTTAAAAGACATCCCTTACTGAGGTATCCAGTATCCAGGAAAGGGGCTAGACGGCTCAAGTATTCAAAAAGCACAGGTCCACTTTGGTCTATGTATGAAGTAGTGGTGATGCGGCCCGCCTGCTTAGATTGCGTTGGGACTCTTGCTTGAGGTCCTTTTATGAGAAGCAAATCGTAGCGCATGCTGTAGAAGGAGTTGCTGTGTGTTGAGAGTTGCTGTGTGTTGGAAGTTGCTGTGTGTTGGAAGTTGCTGTGTATTGAGAAATGCTGTGTGTTAAAAGGTACTGTGTGTTGAAAGGTGCTGTGTGTTGAAAGGTGCTGTGTGTTGAAAGGTGCTGTGTGTTGAAAGTTGCTGTGTGTTGAAAGTTGCTGTGTGTTGAACGTTGCTGTGTGTTGAGAGTTGCTGTGTGTTAAAAGTTGCTGTGTGTTGAAAATTGCTGTGTTGAGAGCTGCTGTGTGTTGAAAGTTGCTGTGTGTTGAGAGTTGCTGTGTGTTGAAAGTTGCTGTGTGTTGAGAGTTGCTGTGTGTTGAAAGTTACTAGTTGCAGGGAGTTCATGTTTTAAACAGATCAACTAGGGGTTTAACGAGGGTGCACGCTGTGCTGTGTAAGCTGTATGTACAATCTGTATGATCTGTGTGTGTCAAGATCTAGGGAAGCATGCACAAGCAATGCTGCGTTGTACAGGCTGTGTGTACAGTCTGTATGATCTGTGTGTGTCAAGATCTAGGAGAGCATGCACAAGCAGTGCTGTGCTGTGCAGGCTGTATATATAATGTGTATGATCTGTGTGTGTAAAGATCTAGGGGAGCATGCACAAGCAGTGCTGCGCTGTGCATGCTGTATGTATAATGTGTATGATCTGTGTGTGTGTGAAGATCTAGGAGAGCATGCACAAGCAGTGCTGCGCTGTGCAGGCTGTATGTATAATGTGCATGATCTGTGTGTGTAAAGATCTAGGGGAGCATGCACAAGCAGTGCTGCGCTGTGCAGGCTGTATGTATAATGTGTATGATCTGTGTGTGTGTGTGTGTGTGTGAAGATCTAGGGGAGCATGCACAAGCAATGCTGCGCTGTGCAAGCTGTATGTATAATGTGTATGATCTGTGTGTGTGTAAAGATCTAGGGGAGCATGCACAAGCAGTGCTGCGCTGTGCAGGCTGTATGTATAATGTGTATGATCTGTGTGTGTAAAGATCTAGGGGAGCATGCACAAGCAGTGCTGCGCTGTGCAGGCTGTATGTATAATGTGTATGATCTGCGTGTGTGTGTGAAGATCTAGGGGAGCATGCACAAGCAATGCTGCGCTGTGCAGGCTGTGTGTCCATTGTGTATGATCTGAATGTGTCAAGATCAAGGAGGGCATGCACAAGCTGTTAATAACGTGTATCTTACAACAGCAATGATTTACAATTTTCATGCAATTGTGTTATTTCACAGTAAACTACTGGTAAAGTACCGTTTGAAATCAGGGAGCAGGGAATGATTATTACCAGAAGTTTAAGTTGTGTATTTGCTAGTGCAGTACGATGTAATATATTATATGTTATAACGATTAAAGCTACGGTCATTTTTTGCCGATAAAAAATAATATAATATATGTTGATAACAATTAAAGCTAAGGTCATTTTTTGCCAATGAACCATGTTTTTTTACATCTGCCCAGTGGTTGAACCTGACCTCAAACGGTACTTTACCAGTGAATGATATGCAATTGGGATTTCTGCCTAACCCTGTTTTCCATGCTGGTGTGTAAACTGTAGAAGCGGAGGCAAGAGCAAGAGCTAGCTCGCTCGGAAGCAGAGCAGCTGGAGCAGCAGCAGCAAGAGGAGCAGGACTACAAAAATGAGGAGATGCTGCGGCAGCAGCGACTGGACGAGTATGAACAAAACATTCTCCAGGAAGAGCAGCAACAGAAACAAAAGCAGGAGCGAGAAGAACAGCAGCTACAGCAGAAGCAGGAAGAAGAGGAGGAGGAGGTGCAACGGCAGCAGCGGTTGGAAGAGTATGAGCAAGAGTTGCAAAAGCTACAAGAACAGCAGAAGCAGGAAGAGGAGCAGGAAGAGGTGCAACGGCAGCAGCGGTTGGCGGAGTATGAGCAAGAGTTGCAAAAGCTACAAGTACAGCAGAAGCAGGAAAAGGAGGAGGAAGAGGTGCAACGGCAGCAACAGCAGAAACGGGAGCGAGAGGAGCAACAGCGCCGACAGCAAGAGCAGAACCTGGAACAGGAGGTGCAATGGCAGCAGCAGCAGCAGCAGCAGCACGAAGCGCAAGAGAAGCGACAGCAGAAACAACAGGAGGTGCAATGGCCGCAGCACCACGAACAACAGCAAGAGCAGCAAGGACAGGAACAGGAACAAAAGGCACAGCAGCAGGATTGTGATTTAATTGAGCAGCAGCAGCAGCAGCAGCAGCAGCAGCAGCAGCAGCAGCAGCAGCAACAACATCAGCAGCAGCAACAACAGCAGCAACAGCAGCAGCAGCAGCAGCAGCAACAACAGCAGCAGCAACAACAGCAGCGACGGCCAAGGCAGGAGCATGAAGCAACACAGCCGCAAACGAATCCTGCTCCTGCTCAAGATGCTGCTGCTGCTGCTGCTGCTGCCGCCGCAAGGGTCCACGCTAGCATCGCCAGAGAAGGACGTCACTGCGGCTCAATAGGCGCTCGTCGTACGTCAGGCGCCCCTCACCACCCTGGCCCCATGATGATCGACCTCACCGCCCTAGAAGACAGCGATGAGGAGGAAAGGACGACCGACAAAAACGCGCGGCCTACCACTCACGTGCCGTCATCACCCACTCCATTCTCACCTGTGCCTCACACCTTCCCGTTCACCCCTGCGTCTGCCTCCTGCCCGATGCCTACCATACCCTCCCAACCATCACCTCACCCCACCACCACCACCACCACCACCATGCAAGAAAAGGAGCCTGCTACCCAACTCCCCTTCTCTAGCCCCCCGACCTCACTGCCAGCATTCCACCCTTCACCAACAAAACGCACACCACCAGGAAGCCAACCAGCATCTCCTCATTACCACACCACCACCTCACCTTCAGCCCCATGTATACCGACTACATCACCCCCCCCAAATATTCAGCCCGCTCCCCCCATCCAACCCACGTTTGGCAAGCATCCTGCCCCTCATGGCTTGTCAAAGTCACCACACCCACTTGACATGACGGATGCACCACCACCATCACCAAAACCCACGCATGCCCCCCTCCCAACAGAGCCCACTCCCACTTCATTCTCACCAAAACTTACAACTTTACCATCCTCGCCGAATCCGACAGACGCACCCCCCCCAACAAAACCCACAAGTGCTCCTCTTCAACCAGAATCAACATCCTCTAAACCGCCACATGCACCAGACACCCAACCGTCACCCCTTCTTCCTCCAAGGTAACAGAACAAAAGGCTTTTCTATTGTGACACAGTGCACACACATGCACACACGTACGCGCACGCACAGGCACACACGCACGTGCACATGCACACACACACATGCACACACGTACACACAACACACACGCACATGCACACCCGCACGTGCATACGCCTTCTTCCAAGGTAAAAGGACAAAAGGCTTCTCTGTTGTGACACAGTGCACACACATGCACACACGTACGCACACGCACGTGCACACACGCACGTGCACACACACATACACACACATACATACACACACGCACACACACACGTACACACACACACACATGCACACACACACCACCACAAAAAACATGCACACACAATAGTTTTTCTTTGGGCAAACTACGGCACAGCCACTCTATGCACGCACCTGCTGCTGGTTTTGATACACATTCACTTTGCAGTATTTGATGCACAGTCACTCTGCGCACGCACCTGTTGTCCATCTCGTACACATCACAGAGTCAATGTTTGGTACAATTTTCTCAGTAATTTTAGTCACTTTGCTGTATTCAATGCACAGTCACTCTGTGCACGCACCTGCTGTCACTCTCGTACACATCACAAAGTCAGTGTTTAATACAATTGTCTTACACCACCCCAATTCAACCCTACAGGCAGCCAGCCCCATACAGCACAGACAGCATCCCAGCAGTTTTCAATGCACACAGGTAGGCGAGGCTGCGCACAGGGAGATGTGGTGTAATGGCAGACTGGCTGCATACAGGGACGGTGTTATGAGCGAATGCACACATAAATATGGTGTCATGATTAAGGTGTCATAAATATGGCAGACTGGCTGCATGCAGGGACGGTGTTATGAGCGAATGCACACAGGGATTTGGTGTCATGGCAGACTGGCTGCATGCAGGGACGGTGTTATGATGGACTGCGCACATGGACGGTGTTATGGCCCCTTCTCCTTTATTATTATGGGGAGAAGTTCTTGCTGCCTGCATTATGTTTCTTTATGACAGCCCAGGGAGCAGAAAGTGTACCAGGCATGATAACAACAAGACGCTAGACGGGCGGGTGTGTGTGGGTGTGGTGGTGTGTGGGCGTGTGTGTGTGTGTGTGTGTAGCAATCACACAAGATAACTACACACACATGCACACAAGCTCACTCTCCACATGACCACACATCTACACACAACCAACGTAGCAATCACAAAAAACAACTATACACGCACAAGCCCACCCTCCACATGTTTACACGTCTACACACGCATGCACACAAGGAAGCTACACACATATGCACACAAGGTAACTACACACTTATGCCCAACCCCCGCATGTCCACACATCCACACACTCACGCACGCAGGATCACCAGCGTGCGTGGGTCTTCTTTAAGAGACGCTGCAAGGGGTGAGTTATTTGAGGAAGCAGTGGCAAGCTCCTGCTGTTTGCTGTGTAAGTCTCTTGTTGTGAGTGAGTGCAACATCTTTCAAAGTGCACCTCAATACGGTGTTGTGAGTGTGTGCAACATCTTACAAAGTGCACCTCAATACGCTGTTGTGAGTGTGTGCAACATCTAACAAAGTGCACCTCAATACGGTGTTGTGAGTGTGTGCAACATCTTACAAAGTGCAGCTCAATACGGTGTTGTGAGTGTGTGCAACATCTTACAAAGTGCACCTCAATACGGTGTTGTGAGTGTGTGCAACATCTTACAGAGTGCACCTCAATACAGAAAAGCTGATGCGTACATGCGTTTGCAAGCACGTGCTGCATTATCAGTGGACAAGTCACTGTCTGCAAGCCTTTAGGATACCGGCCCTGACACATAATCAGTGAATGTGTCCGTACTGTCGTGCTAAATCAGTGGCATGAATGAATCGTGTGATTTTCCCTGGGATCTATTATGTGAGCAACAGTTTTTTCGGTTACTTGGTTGTTTGGCCAGTTTAGATGGCTCTCTTGTAACAAACTCACTCTTTCTCAGCTTATAGCCCATACTTGCCCATTAAAAAATCCATGCTTAAGCTGGTACTCATGATCCGTCGTGACAGTACAAACCATTTTTTGTTATGGCCCTGAGGCCCTGACACACTTGTTTTTTTCACAAACGTAACGTTGTGCGTCAGCGAGTGATCTCTGCATCAGAGGTCGAATACGCACAAGAAAGAATGATTTCAATTTCTGCGCACAACAGTCTGCAAAAGTCTTGTGTGTGTTGACATGTGAACGCGACAGAGGTAAAGGACACACACACACGCGCACACACACACAAACACACACACATACACACACACACACACACACACACACACAAACAAACACACACACACACACACAAACACACACACATACAAATACACACACACGCACACACACACACACATACACACACATACATACACACACACATGCACAAGAAAGTACGGTTAAAATTCAAATCACACGGTCGGTCAAAACATTGTCTGGGTGACTGGATTTGGAAGCTATGGCCAGAACCGTATTTATGCACCGTATATGACCAAATATTTGGTGGTTACTCTGCCAAAAATAGTGTACATACACACACCGTACACCCACATACACCCACATACACCCACTGATACACCATATAAATAGTGTTCTGACCAGCTTTGGCCAACCCTACAGACGCATGTCCTGAAATACTTGTGTTAAAAGCTACAAGAGGGATAACCCCTGAATTGAAAAGAAGTTTTATTGCTTCCTGCACGTTTTTTTACTTCATTAATCGTTCGCTTTTGCGTGCTACATCTCGTGCCGTTGCAGTGACTGCGGCAGTTGCTTTCTGGCATTTCGTGTGCTACATCTCGCTTGTGCGTGCTACATCTCGCTTCTGCGTGCTACATCTCGTGCCGTTGCAGTGACTGCGGCAGTTGCTTTCTGGCATTCGTGTGCTACATCTCGCTTCTGCGTGCTACATCTCGCTTCTGCGGCCTACATCTTGCTCCTGCGTACTACATCTCGCTTCTGCGTGCTACATCTCAGTGCCGCCGCAGTGTCGTTGCAGTGACTGCGGCAGTTGCTTTCTGGCATTCCTTCCTGGAATGTACCACACGCAAACAGGGCTGCTCTTTTTGTGTTGCATTAATGCTGTGTGTGTGCATGTGCTCAGATCATTTTGTAACACCGATGCTGTGTGTGCATGTGCTCAGATCAAGGAAATGCTGCTTCCGGTGCTGCCTCTAAAGCCCCCAATGGTCACACTCCTGAAGCTCAAACATCTGGATCTCACTCATCTGAAGCTCACGCACCTGAAGCTCACACATCTGGATCTCAATCATCTGAAGCTTACCAAAGAAGCACGGCTGATGGAGAGGTGTTGAGGTCCAAGGTAAGGCTTCCTCCAGATTAGAAATGACATTTTGTCATGCTGACAAACTTACTGACACTTCTGAGAGTGTGGGCGCACATCCTACAGATCAAAATATTTATTACTATTTAATTAATATTAAGACTTGTTGTCAGCATGATGACACTGGTAGTGTGAGCGCACAACCTACAGATCAAAATATTAATTATAAATTAATTAATATTAAGACATGTTGCCAGCATGATGACACTGGTAGTGTGAGCGCACAACCTGCAGATCAAAATTCATCATAATTTAATTATTATAATAAATTTTGTCAGCATGATGACACTGGTAGTGTAAGCGCACAACCTACAGATCAAAACAATCTAGGTTGTATTTTTTTGCTGCAATATGCACCGTCTACGCTCACCAAGGGCACATGTGCACATGTGCATTTTTTTACACCAACTGCAATTACATACACCATGTGCATTCACTCAGTGTGCATTCATTGACAGCATGTGTGCATTCATTGAGTGCATGTGTGTTTGCAGAGCCAACGTGCAATGAGAGAGACCATGTGCATTTACTCAGTGTGCATTCATTAAGAGCACGTGTGCATTCATTGAGTGCGTGTGTGTTTGCAGAGCCAACGTGCAATGAGAGAGACCATGTGCATTTACTCAGTGTGCATTCATTGACAGCATGTGTGCATTCATTGAGTGCGTGTGTGTTTACAGAGCCAACGTGCAATGAGAAAGACCATGTGTATTCAGTGAGGCAATGTGAACGGGTACTGCATGCCCAACTGTCGCACAGGATGCATGCTCTGTTATTAGGGTTGGCCAGAACCGTATATATACACCGTATATGACCGTATATTTGGTGATTTCCCTACCAAAAATACCGTATATACACCGTATATATATATATGGTTCTGGCCAACCCTATCTGTTACCAATCACGCAAAATTACGCACTCAGGCTAGCCACTGAGGTGGCCATGAAGAAATAAAAGACTACGCAGGCAGTGAAAACCACTCCTTATACATTACTTATGAAAGACATGCTCACACTGCCGCGTCGCACATGCTGTGTGCTTTATGAGCCAAAGCAAGTGATGCTATAGGCGCTGGGCAAAATATGTCCATGTGTACACAACGCGCGTCTCCTCAAGCAGCACGGTAATGACGTTGTTTTGTACAGTTGTGTGTGTGCATGTCTTTTGCCTTGCTCTTGTGTCTTGCCTTTTGCCTTGTGCCTTGCTCCTCCTCTCCTAGACCATAACACTGGTTCTTCCTCCACACACATGTGTGTACATGTCTTTTGCCTTGCTCTTGTGTCTTGCCTTGCTCCTTTTTTCCTAGACCATAACATTGGTTCTCCCTCCACACAACTCTCAGGTCTTTCGCTGGCTGGGTCAAAATTGCAACAGGGGCGCTTCCCTCCCAGAAGGCAGCAACCCTTCTAAGAAAACACACTGCTCTCCGCAGCAGTCCCATCCTCAGCCTCACACGCCCCAGCAGCCGCAGCAGCAGCAGCAGCAGCAACAACAGGATCAGAAACAGGAGCAACAGCAGCAGCAAAAGCAGCAGCAGCAGGAGGGCACCTCCCCTGGGAAGGGGCAAGCAAAGCAAGACAGGGGTACAAAGAGGCCAGCTCCCGACCCTGCCTCTTGTGCAGCAGAGTATTTGGAGGAGAGTGAGGAAGAAGTGGGTGGGGGTGAGGTAGAAAAAGATGAAATGGGGGGCGGGAGTGGCGTAGTAGACGGACACCAAAGGAGTCAAGAGACGAGGAAGGATGAGCAGCAGCACCACCACCACCAACAGGATCAACACCACCACCACCACAAACAACAGCAGAACCGTCCTCCCCACCAGACTGTCTCTTCCAACCCTGAGGACCTTGCTGCTCGCATGGCTCTCCGTCTTGCTGAGCATCAAGCTGCGGAGGTGCGCCATGCGGTACTGGAGATGTGGAGATGAGGTTGAGTGGTCACTGTAGATGGGAGGTGCACTATAGAGTATAGGATAAGGAGAAATTTGGTTGGGTGTTCTTTGATGAATGATTGTCTAATGTCTTTCCTGCTCATGTGTCTTTCTCACCATCTGAGCACCAAAATGGTGAGCAGGTGAAGATTTGGGTATGCATAGGGTTGGCCAGGACCGTGTATACACACCGTGTATGACCGTATGTATGGTAATTCCCTGCCAAAAGTACCGTACACACACCGTATAAACGTATGTATGTATGGTTTTGGCCAACCCTAGGTATGGATGCTCAGAGCTGTGGGATTTGGGTATGATTGCTCATATCTGTAGCCATGTCTTGCCAAGCACCAAACTGCAGATGTACGATCTGGGAGAAAGATGAGTGGAACAGGTGATTGAGAGTGTTGTTGACAATAATGATAAGTGTCCGGGGTCCTTGCTGCTCTTATGACTTTCCCACTGGCCAGGCACCAAGACGACGAGGTGAGGGTGCAGATTCAGAATTTGAGTGGGTAAGCCGTGGCAGAAATCCGGGTGTGTAAGGCTGTGATTCCTTGTCTGTCTGGCCAAGCTGCAGAGGTGTGTCAGGTTGAAGGTGGAGATGCATTAAGGTAGTGGTCAGGTTGAAGGTGGAGATGCATTAAATTGATGGTCAGGTTGAAGGTGGAGATGCATAAAATCGATGGTCAGGTTGAAGGTGGAGGTGCATTAAGTTGATGGTCAGGTTGAAGGTGGAGATGCATTAAATTGATGGTCAGGTTGAAGGTGGAGATGCATTAAATTGATGGTCAGGTTGAAGGTGGAGGTGCATTAAATTGATGGCCAGGTTGAAGGTGGAGATGCATTAAATTGATGGTCAGGTTGAAGGTGGAGATGCATTAAGTTGATGGTCAGGTTGAAGGTGGAGATGCATTAAATTGATGGTCAGGTTGAAGGTGGAGATGCATTAAATTGATGGTCAGGTTGAAGGTGGAGATGCATTAAATTGATGGTCAGGTTGAAGATGGAGATGCATTAAATTGATGGTCAGGATAAAGATGGAGATGCATTAAATTGATGGTCAGGATAAAGATGGAGATGCATTAAATTGATGGTCAGGTCGAAGGTGGAGATGCATTAAATTGATGGTCAGGTTGAAGATGGAGATGTGTTGGTTTGCGGCCATTGTGGAATTTGTGGAATCTCAGCGCTGTTTCCTCTGTCGGCTTTGTATGCAGTTATGCAGTTTGCAGCCAGTGTGGAGTCTCAGCGTCGTTTCCTCTGTCGGCTTTGTATGCAGTTATGCAGTTTGCAGCCAGTGTGGAGTCTCAGCGTCGTTTCCTTTGTCGGCTTTGTATGCAGTTTGCAGCCAGTGTGGAGTCTCAGCGTCGTTTCCTTTGTCGGCTTTGTATGCAGTTTGCAGCCAGTGTGGAGTCTCAACGCCGTTTCCTTTGTCGGCTTTGTATGCAGTTTGCAGCCAGTGTGGAGTCTCAACGCCGTGAGATGGTGCGTGTGCGCATTCGTGAGCGCTTGGAGCGCAAGCACGGCCTCACTGTTCGTGCGCACAACCTGCCTCGCTTCCTAAACGACATAGGGCTTCCGGTACGTGTGTATGAGCTGTGAGCTGTGAAACGTAAAAAATTGAAGTTGGATTTGTAAAACGTATACAAAGATATCAGGAATACAATGATGACACTGTGCATGTCTTTCGGTTGGGCAGGGCCATGGAGAGTTAGCATGTATCTGGATAATTAATTATCTGTCAAATATGTTTTGACTTGAAATGAGGATGGCCAGGACCTTTCAGGGAATTACCATGTGGGGTCATATAACAATAATATACTTACACTCCAGGTATGATACTTAGAGAGCTCACGAGAGAAAATGTCTGCCCTGTTCAATTATGTGTCGCTCTGGCCAAGCCTACAGGCTAATCTGCAGTTGGTTTACGTCTATCGTGTGCAAAGAGATGCATCACGTGCAAATGATGCAGCGCATTGCTCACACATTATAAGTTATGTAGTGCAGCAATTCTGGCTCCCAAGCATTTGATAACTAGGACTTTCGATGGTTAGCAAATTGGATGCTGAATTTGGACTGGTATTGAATAAAAACAAATAAATTGTGTTAGCAGTTAAAACTAGAATAAATTACGTAGCAGGACAAGTGAGGGAGCATCGCTAGAGACGCTGAAAAGTTGGTCAAGCCCATCACATGCTCAACGTTTGCGTGCATATGCATGTGTGCGTGAGAGTGTATGCGTGCACAAGTGTGTGTTTGTGCGCGCTTGTGTGCCTGTGTGTTTGTGCGTGTGTATGTGTGCGCGTGCGTGTGCCTGTGTGTTGGTGCGTGCGCATGTGTATGTATGTGTGTGCGCCTGTGTGTATTCGCGCATGCGCATGCGTGTGTGTGTGTGTGTTTGCGTGTGTATGCGTGTGCGCACGTGTGGGTGTGTGTGCATGTGTGTGCCTTACTGCCCCACAGATGCTGCAGTGGTGTGCATGACGCTGTGCTGGAGCAGCCTTTGCTGAAGCAGGCATGAAGATGTGCTGCTGCTGCTGTTCCCTGTCTGTTAAGAGGGCAGGTGCGGGCATGGTGTGGGCTGGCCACGATGCCTGAACTCTGCTTTACACACAAAGTGCACGGCAAGCACCTGTACTGTGTGCTCCATGTCCCGTGAGCGGTCCAAGCCAACATGGACAGCGTCCCTGAAGGGTCCCGTCCAAGCAAACTTCCGCGTCATCAACAGTTGACTAAAGTAGAATTATGTGGTCCATTGCAATTAGTATTACTGTATTCAGCTTGCATGGTCAACCGTGAACTTTGCAACCGTAACACTCCCGGGCCCCTGACGTAGCATATGCAGTCAGTGAAGTGTGCCGATGGATACTGCACCAGCAGGAAGTGGTCCGGGGGCCTGGCTGAGGAATCCTGGGCAGCTTCTTGGAGCTTCTAAGCCTAAAATGTTGCTTGAAAATTTTACACACGGCACCCCAGGGTCCCAGAATTAATCTGACACGGTAGGAGTTTTGGTTAGGAGCCTATGTCGAGTCTCAGCCCGGGAGGTGCCATGGATGGGCCTGGGGAGAAGGGCTGGACCCCAAAAACAAAATGTTTCTCAACATCTGCTCACACCGCACCCCAGGGTCCCAGAATTCATCTGGTGTGGTAAAAAGTCAGGATAGAAGCCTGTGTCGAGCTTCAGCCCGTGGGGTGGCCTGGGTAAGCCTGGGGAGGCCTGTGTGAAGTGTGGTTGGAAGGAGTCAATGCTAGGGGCTCACGCCCCCACGAGGGGGGCTTCGCAAAAAATCTCCCCACATATCAAAGTAAGGTTCTGTCAATTCTCCTCTCAGCACATTTCTTGCCACGTCAAGCACATCACGCAGGCTTGGCCCTTCCCCCACGTGAGCATCCTGTCTGCCTCCTTTGTCTAGTTATCTAGAACACACACACACACACACACTAAAAACTAACGTCTCCTCTCTTTCACAACACAGGCTGCCAAGCTGCCCCCCCCAATGAGCAGCTTACCTTCCTTGGCCGCACGTGAGGCTGCGCTGCGAAAGTCCCTACGTCTGGCACGTGTGCTCTTCCACCCTGACAAGGTAGGCGTGCTGCTATGTGTCGAGTGATCCAGAATTACATTTGTTATGCTTTCATGTATGTGGCATTTTCAGCACGTGTGCTGTTCCACCCTGACAAGGTAGGCGTGCTCCTATGTGTCGAGTGATTCAGAATCACATTTGTTATGCTTCCATGTATGTGGCGCTTCCAGCATGTGTGCTGTTTTACCCTGACAAGGTAGGTGTGCTGCTATCTTAGTGCGCTTTTTTGTTTTTTCTTGCTACTGTCATAAACTTGCTATCATCACAAACGAGCTATAGACACATGTTATAGGTAAATGCGTAGGGTTGGCCAGAACCGTTTATGTACACCATATACGACCGGATTGATGATTATTTCCCTGCTAATATTACCGTATGTACACCGTATATACATATGCATGTATGGTTTTGGCCAACCCTACAAATGCGCTACCATCACATATATCAAGGTGGGGTAGAAATAGGTATATAAGGCTTCCATGTTTCATAAATATTCAGAATGTACCTTCCACACATATGTATACCTTCCATGGATATGGGTACCTTCCATGAATGTGTGTACTTTCCATACATATGTAAACCTTCAAAGGTTGCATCTCCAGCGGTAAACGGTGATATTTACAATTGTACACCAGTACCAGCTTGAACGAACGTGGATGACCCTGCAACTCTCCACGAGATAGATCCAAGCTTATCATCCTGATCATCGTGTAACCCTGACCTCAGGAACATATTGCACATCACACCAACATCAGCAGATATGCTGATAGAAACAGACCAAGTTGTTTACTCAGTAAGTGGAACCTATTGCTCAGTCAGTGGAACATATTGCTCAGTCAGTGGACCATTGCTCAGTCAGTGGAACATGTTGCTCAGTCAGTGGATAATATTGCTCAGTCAGTGGAGCATATTGCTCAGTCAGTGGAACATATTGCTCAGTCAGTGGAACATATTGCTCAGTCAGTGAAACGTTGCTCAGTCAGTGGACCATTGCTCAGTCAGTGGAACATTGCTCAGTCAGTGGAACGTTGCTCAGTCAGTGGAACATATTGCTCAGTCAGTGGAAAATATTGCTCAGTCAGTGGATTATTTTGCTCAGTCAGTGGACCGTTGCTCAGGCAGTGGAAAATATTGCTCAGTCAGTGAAACATGGCGACCAAATTGCTCAGGCAGTGGAACACATTGCTCAGTCAGTGAAATATGGAGACCAAATTGCTCAGTCAGTGCAGGAGGGTGTAGGAAGCATAACTTTTGGACGACACGTGTCAAATGGATCAAAATGTATGTATTCGAAATCCTGGCATCAAGAGCTATCGATTGGTATATATATGGGTCCAATCGGAGGGGGGGGGT
>Ga0307942_1000614_pt1 | contig 25414 bp, 31 predicted proteins | sample OrgLakmetagen175_FD_201846 | JGI IMG/M metagenome (GOLD analysis project Ga0307942, IMG submission 201846) | Saline water microbial communities from Organic Lake, Antarctica - #175 | ecosystem: Environmental > Aquatic > Non-marine Saline and Alkaline > Saline | place: Antarctica: Organic Lake... | reverse complement strand
CAAGTCCCATTTGTGAGGGCCCACTCTTTCCAACTAGTGGCCTTGAGTTCCAGCAAGCGCTGTTGTTGCACCTTATCCAAAGAAAACTGGTTGCGTGTATATGTGGTGCCGCCAACGTTTGCACTGTGTTTTTCTTGAACCGTTGGGAACCTGCAGATTTAAGCCACTCTTGGCAATGATCTCACAGTTGGCGGTTTAAGGAAATTTGTGTTGCCTACGCTTTAGAAATTTCATATTGCATCCAAGGGGGGTATAAATCTTGTTTTATTCTGCAGCATCCACTGGCTTGCAAAAGAAGACATAGAAAACCAATCACAAACCCAAAACCAAATACAAACCCTAATTATACCCATACAACAAACATGGCCCTTTCTCCTCCCCCATAGCTTCGGTACCTACCAAACCACCGTGATGCCCTTCAAGCACACATGCATCTTCTCCATAAACCGGCAAATGCCAAAACTTAAGCGAACTACCATGCGTACTACTAAACCCTTATAAAGGACGGCACTGCCACTAGCAATGCTTACCTAACATCATCCGATGTCCCCTTTAAGACCAAATGTATCATTATGAAATACACCTTATATAATCAAAAACATTTGGTATTGTTCAAACTCTCAACAAGTTAAACTTGCCCCCTCTGCCCACAAGTGGACAGTGCCCTACGCATCCTTTCTGGGTGCCAACACACGCAAGTAAGGAACATGATCACCAAAAGACACAACTTAGCATGCCGCATTATCTTTAAGGCTATCAGCAAAACAGGCTCCTTAGGATCATGCGTTGTCTCCATAGATATAGGCAGCAACGAACGGATGACCAAAAAAATCTCCAGATTCCTGAAACAGCCGAAAGTAGAATTATTCCCAGATGGCTCTTCCCACCCCGCTTCCCAGATAAAGACAGATTCACCTCCAGCCGCCCAGATTTTGTGCTGGTTACTCCCATCGCTGCAAAAACACGATAACAGCAAACTAATGTAGGGGGGTGGGCTCCTCAAAGTGGCAGGGGGAAATTGAGGGAGACTGGCAGCACCGCCAGCCACCAGTACAGCCACCAACCCCAGACAGCACCGACCTAAAAACCTCAACAAAACTCGGCGCGACATCCACCTTGTCGAGATCAAGTTCTGTGAGGACACCAGACCTCAGAATAATCAGCTGAACGCCGCAAAGGATCAGCACAAGACCTTTGCAACATTCTCCAAGGATCCTCCGTTACTCTCCACATCATCCTTTTGGGTGTGGGCGGCACCATCTACAACACCCACACTCTAAAGCCTTTCAAGGAACTGGGTCTCAAAAAGTTAAGAAGCTCGCCTCCAAGCTCCATGTGCACTCTGTGAACTTTGCTGCTAAACTTGTCCATACCAGGCGTGCCCTATCCAGTACTGTTATCAACTCTCATTAGGAGCCGGTTTCAGACCAAGCTTGCAACCCTCCTGATCCCCAATGATTTTTCCTTTCCTTTTTGCGGTGGAGGAGCTTTACGGTACTCGGTATTAAAGTGGCTCCTTTTCCTTAATTAATGTGGGGAGTGGCTTTCACTGCCTGCATAGTTTTTCCTTTTTCTTTTTCTTTTATTGGGTTGATTGTATTAAGTTGCTCCTTGGCACCTTTGTTCTAGATCACTAGGATACACATGTCCCATGTTGCTTCTGGCAGGGTTCGTGTTTTGCTTTGGTGGTAGAACTTTTTCTGAATCTTTTGTTGTCGGTGCAGTTTTTGTGAAAGGGATTGGTATTGTTTTGTATCAGTTTGGGAGCTGCAACAAGGTAGCGGGTGCCTCTTTAACAAGGCAGGTACGTTGCGTATTGCACTATATATGTTAGGCATGTGCTTATCATCATACATCGGGTGGCAGATGAAAAACATAGTGAACCGTGTGGAATGCGCATCTATTCTGGAACCAAACACCCTGTCTCTTGGGTGGGCTGTCCAAAACTCCTATAATCCGGGGATATACTTTTGAGGTGAATTCATCCTCTCATTTGTGACCAGGGCATGATGATTGCATAAAGTTTTTTGTCACGCCCAATAATGTGGTAGTGACGAATAATGTGATTTGGTTAGTTAATTTTTCAGTTGAGGTTGTAGTCTCAAGGCATGCACGAGGAGCCAGCTCATCGAAGATAGCGTTTTCCGATTTTGATACTGCGGTAACTCAGCAATCTGCTCAATGCTCAGCCAGATGGTCGAGTAACTTCCTGGCCCTTAAAAGGAGAGGCGCGGCAGCCGACTAGTGTGTGTGTGTATGTGTGTGTGTGTGCGCGCGTGATGTATGCAATGTTCGTGCTTGCAAAGCAGTTTATACCACACGTATCACATCTACTTCAATTTAACTTATTAGATTGTTGCAAACCTCAAAACTTGCCTGTTATAAACAAGACAGTGTGCTGATGAAGTGATGCACTCTGCCTTGTCCAAGGACAGATAGGAAATATACTCCAGTACAACAAACCATAAATAATGTCAACGAGCCAGCATTTTCATCCTTAGACCTGCTGCAGCGCCCGGCAAGCTGTGGTGAGGGTCTTTGCCTGCTTGGACTGATCAGTGTAGCCAAAGGAGTCCTTGAGAAGGCACAGGTGCCGCCGAAAAGAGGGCAGGCACATCGCATTGGGCGCACAAAATGCATGCTCGTAGTACTCTGTGAAGTGCTGGTATTGCACAGGCACGTGGATGGCGCTGGCAAGCTGCGTCGATCCGTCCTGGAAACAGAGACAGAAATAGAGGAAGTTTGCGAATGCTTGCAGGATATCCTACAAAAAACTCAACCATAGATGTCGCTGGCTGTCAATTGAAAGTGCCTTCTTGATTTACGAGCATTCATAATCAATTCAATGCACTACGAACTACAAACCTCGCACCCTTCCCCCCTTCCACCGATGTCAACAGCAATCCAACTCGCTTCATCACTCACCCATGGGAAAACTGAAACGAGGGAGCACGTTGTGCTCAGTTTGTGGCCCTGCTTGAACAGGGCCCTGGTGGCAGGCAAGGACAGCTCAGAGGGCCGGCAAAAGGCAAGGCCATGGCCACATGCCTGGCAAGCTGTCCCGGGTATGTCTGTGGCGTGGAAGGGTTTAGGTGGCGCTTGCGTTGCAATGTTATTAAGGTGATATTTAGGTTTGACGGATTCAGAATGGTGTGTGGTTGCGTGCTGACGCCTTCTTGATTTGCTGGGTGTTAGAGTAGGAAATGCATGTTGTGTCATTAGGGTCACGTCCTGTGATGCATGTAAGCCAGTATCTGTAGGTGGGTGTTGTGAGGTTTGCTAGGGGTTTAAAAGAGCAGATCGACCTTGTGCGCAACTTTGCTGCAGGTTTAGAATTGCAGATTGACCTTGCCAAGAATGTTCCTGAGCTGCGGCGGCCCTGTTGATGCTCTGTCTGCGCATTCCTTTCTTCTTCCTTGCAGCGCTAGCTATCAATAACTACCAATAACTTAACTACTGTCTAACCAACCTGGGTGGAGATAGGGCAGCTTGGCAGTGTGGATGTACGTGTCTGGCAATGCAACTATGATGACGTGGTACTGTGTGAAGGACACAGGGTCTGCGTGGATGTCGGCCACAGAATGCAGCTGGTACCTAAGTGCACGTATATGAGTGTGTGATTGTCTGTGCTTATACATGAGTGTAACTGAATGCATGGTGATGGTCATGATCATTTTTAGGCACAGCGATGTGCTAAGTACAAGTGATTTTTTATGCAACAGGGAGGCAGAGGAAATAAAGCGACATTTATGCAGTGCGTCGATTGCATCCAGCAAATTGAAACCAAAAGCTAATACTCGACAAGTGATGTAATTCCTCTCACAAGCACGCCAGTCGGAAATTATAAATGGCAACATGCTTTTAACCCTTGTCTTTCAAAGAACGCCTAATTTCATATCCAGCTTTTGTTCAGACAAACTAACGTATTCACACATGCACACACAGCGCACCTAGCCAGAGGCTTGTTGGGTGGAATTTCGGTGGCATTGTTGAGCACCAGCCAGGGGAATTGGATGACGGGCAAGAAGACATCCAGGTGGGAGGCGCCCGTATTGTAAAAGGTGGACCACTTCTTAGCGAGGCGCCTCTGCAGGAAAACATACATTTGGGTGTACACGAATATGTATGAGCAGTGAGATGTGCAGGGAGCCAGATAGAGGAGAAGGATGAGAAGGTGCGTGCTATTGCTGCAATTGTTGGAGCCCCAACAGATGTTAAATGTTATGGTTCCGGTCGTTGCAACTCAAAGTAAGACAACTCTTACTTCTCCCACCTCCTGTTTTCTTCCCAACGCTCACTTAGACAGTTAAGGTAAGGGTCAGGTTGCTAGGGCACACAACCTTGGACCTGTATTCATAATTTGTCATGCTTCAAATGAGGCAATTAATCGGCCTTCCTTGAGCATGCTGCCTGTGCTTTCCCTCCTCATGCTCTGTTCTCTCCTTCTGCATTTGCTCATTGAAGATGCAACAGGTGCAGGTCAACAAATGGCTACCCTCGGCTGCATACCCATCAAGGGCTTTCCGCAAAGCACGGCAAAAACCTTCCTTTCTCTCAACAAACAATAATTGAGCACAATTGTTTGTTTTAGGTCCAGGCTCAGCTTGTCACCCTCCTGCCTCTGTAAACGTTGTTGCACACATCTATGAATTTATAATAACACATCTATCTTAAATCCTCTGCCGTGAGGATTTTTGCGGTAGCCAGTGCCCGAGCAGTCCTTTTTTGTTTGTTGTTTTGCCGTTAATGTTTGGAGTGTTTGGAGTGTTGGAATCGCACTTCCCGTTCTTCCTCACAGTCATGGGCAAGCTGCCGCTGGCACCCACACCCTCGCCCACACCCTAGCCCTCAACCACCCAAACTCACACCCACACACCCAAATATAAACACCCACCCACCCAATAACACACTCGCACCTGCATTGCAAATAACGAGCCTTCGAGAGATACAGGGTGTGCTATGTAGTGGGACGCACTATCCACCAGCTGCATGATCTTTTGGGGTGTGGGGGCCTCGACCCATTGTACGGTGTAGCCTGCTGCCTTGAGGCTTGCTACGTGCTCCTGCTGCTTTTGTGTGGCTTGAAGATCTGCCGAATAGACCTGGGGTATGTGTGTGTGTGTGCGTGTGTGTGTGTGTGTGTGTGTGTGCGTATGCGTTTGCATGTCCATGTGTGTTTGTTGTGTGGGCTTTTGTGAGTGAGCACAATGAATGCATTTCTGCTGTTTTCCCTCTGACCGTTTGCATGCATAGGTACATGCATAGATACATGCATAAATACATGCGCATCTCCTAGCGTATCAGCGGGAGTAATCTAAGCATATTGGCTTAAAATGGCGATTTAGCTTGCCAGAAATGCAGCAAATTAGTATAAATTATGCTGTTTCTTCCCCTTCCAGTTCAAGAAAACAGCATTCTCTGGCGCAACTTTGAGGGCTGACACACAATAATGCAAGCAAGCAAGGTCCAGGTGTTCCTTACAATGCACAAAACATAAAAGAAGGGGAATTGTGTGCATTCTGCAAGGAATGCCATGCAGACGATTAGAGCCATTATTGAGACGGTCGTCAAAGGGTTGGACCTGGCGCGGCAAGAGGCAAGAGGCATCGGATGATGTAGATTGTTGGGCGCTCATAATCGTCTTCTTACCCAAGAATATCCCGAGACGATGTTCATCTGAGTCAAAGCTTTGAGATGTCATAAGAAAGGCTCAGCAGCTGCACCCACCTGTATCTGTATGGCCTCCGGGGAAATGTCTAGGAAGTGCATGAGGGTGTCTGCACTGGGCGGGGTATGCTCGCACGGCAGACCCTGGAGGCTAGCTACATTTGGCCAGGCGGCACAAGCCTGCAAGGAGCGTTGTTGTGTGCATGTAGGTACCATGTGCATATAGGTACGTTGCACACTGCCTGACAGGTGTGTGCATATAGGTACCATGTGCATATAAGTACGTTGCACACTGCCTGACAGGTGTGTGCACGCGTGTGTTGGCAGGTTAAATGGTACACCAGGGGTCTGGACAGCAGGCTTTTGCTTGTACAGAGCGCGCTCCTCAAAAGCACACGCAATAGTTAAAGCACACACAATAGTTAAGCACACTTCAGAGCCCCCCTGCTCAGACACCCTGTCTTCCAAGCACAAGCCCTCTTTCCAGACACACACTTGAATCATCATCAGAGCGTACGCTGGTCACGGCAGCTTCACTTGGTTAAAGCATTGACCTAACCTAATTTTTCTTATACACGTAAAGTATTCCTGTATACATGTTGCAGACTAAGATCACTGCACACTCAAAAGGCACATTGCACAGAGATGCACTCTGCACACACAAATACACACAAACATGCGCCCAAGGGCACAAACATATGCACACGCACGCACACACTCACACACACATACACACACACATACCCCAGTACCTTTGAAACTTGTTGTCAATTGGCCACAGCACATTTGCATACCACCAAGACACACACCTCACCTTCTGCTTTGACCGCTACTCCATCAAGGCAGAATCAACCAAGCACCTCTCCTTCCTTCTGCTTAGTAACTGCTTTCCAAATATCTTAACTCCATCACAGTACACACTATACACACTAGCAAAAGTGAACGGGCATACACACACATGCACACACACTTACACATGAATAACAAACAAACACGTACAAACATGGACGCATGCATGCACACACACCTCAGCCCCCTTCTGGTCAGACATGTATTCCATCAGGGCAAAGGGCTTGATTCTGTGCAGGAAGCTGCTCTGCTCCAGGAAATCTGCAGACGTGAGGCCTAGTAGAATGCGTGCAGTCGCCACGAGCTCCGGGCGGGTGTGCATGAAATGGTGGACTAGAAGGAGCGGCTCCTTGATCTGTTGGTGGGGAAGTGGATGCGATGTAATGGAACGTATTTTAGAAGAAGCAGCTCCTTGGTCTGTTGGTGGTAGTATGATGGAATGATAATATATCATGTGGTGGTGATGGTGATGGTGTGAAAGTGTGAAAGCGTGATGATGTTGGGGTATGAATGTATGTGGCAAAATGATGCTTACATGCATGCCAATGCCAAAAGCTGGCGTGTGCTGTTTGGAGAGCGCAGATAAATACAGGGGCCATGTTTAAGCAAGCGTATATATTGGCGCGTGTGTTGATACGAGGGTGTGGAAAGTGACCGCGGGCGCATTTGAGCAAGCACACTGACACGTGCAGGTGTGACAAAAACCCTACATCCCAAACCCTAAACTCTAAGACCCAACCCTAACCCTTACCCTAAACCCGAAACCCTCTTTTTGGGCAAGCACACTGACACGTGCAGATGTGACAATGTGAAAAGTGACAGAGGGGGTGCGTGGGCAAGCATGTGTGCGGCAATTCTATTCTGTGTGTCTACTCATGATGCACGTACATGCATACACAGTTATTTTGAGCTATTATATGTGGAAATAGGGACAAGACAGGCTGTGTGCCTTCATACCTGGACCTGGCAGCAGTGAGCAGCCACGCTTATAATACATAACCTCATGACAATGTCCTCATGGCAGAGCGATTCAGCACGCACACATGCACACGAGTAGCACACAGGTATCCCCATGTCCTGGCAAAGAAAGTGCAGTTCAGTGTCTGGCTAGCTTGAGCACTGCAGCCAGGCAAGCAACGGCAGCCCCTTCCGGCACTGCATTAGTGAACCAACACGCACTGACACTTACAGTGTGAATTTTGAAGATCAGACTACACATACAGCTTTTCAAACACATTCAGGGACCAGTGCTTGCTACAAACTAGTGCTCACACTTGGGCTAGAGCCCCGCACTGAGGCGCACACAAGCGGAAGCAGCTGGCAGGTGTGCGCACCTCTAGGCATGTGCGTTATACAAGGGCGAGGGCTCTTGGAGGTGTGCTTAGAGGGTGTGCACCTTCAAGCATGTCGTGCCTTATACCATGCCTAGTAAACATGTCATGCCTTGAACCTCTTAAACATGCATGGAGGTGGGCCTAGAAGCGTGCACACCTCTAAGCATGTCGCGCCATACAGAGGCGAGGGGTCCTGCATGAGCTCTGACCCGCTCTTGAGGCTGCAAGCTGTGATGTCTGTGTTCGCAGTGGACAGAAATCCCGTCCCGTGGCGGTCACGCATCTCTGGGTGTGCATACGTGTGTTTGTGCGTGCATGTTTGTGCGTGTGTGTGCGCATGATTGGAGTGGGGCAATAAGCATCACACATCAGTGTGCGTGGTGTTTGAGTTAAGTAAGAGCATTAAGTGTTTGAGTTAAGTAAGAGCATAAATTAAAAGGAGCAGACCCTCTTCTTTAAATGCTTGCTTACCTCTGAATGTTTCAGGCAAAAATAAGGCTTTTAAAATGATTGGCATGCAGCTCACACCGCCACTTTTTGGTAATCGCTACTGATCATCAATTTGTATGCCGCGTTATATCATCGCGCACCGCGAACGTTACTGGCCCCTCGCCAAGTGTTGGGAGCAACTTAAATAATCAAGTAACAAGGGCCTCGCGAAACTCGCATTGGGGTAAATTAATTCATTCTAAGCATGAACGGGGACAGGCCAAGAGGGCCTCCCAAGCCACCCCTCAAGGGGAGAATATAGCTTGGGGTTGCAGACTCTTCAAGCCTAGTAGCCGGACAGCAAGTCAGAAGGCGGCAGAAGAGCAGCAAGCAGGCAAAGCGCATGCAGAGCGTGTTGCAGGGGTCAGGGCAGGAGAGGCAGCAGCAGCAGCAAAGAGGCCACCTGGAGGCTTACGCTGACCTCAGGCATCAGCAGCAGGGAGGCTAGGCCTCTCTTGGGGAAGATGGGCACGAAAAGGAAGAAGCGCAAGTTGTGTGACAAGAGGAGCGCCAAGAGGGCGCCTTCAATCCCTTCAAATGCGCATGCACACGCAGCTCAGAGGGCCAAAGGCCCTCGCGTAGGCTCGCATTGTGTTCATTAACCAAGCGTTGCCCCCCTCGCATTGCTTGCATTAAGTTTTTATTAAATGGGGTTATCAAACCTCGCATTGGTTACGCAGCAGTATGGTAATTAAGAAATGTATTAACCATATCAAAACCCGCTTTTAAGGCGCTGTCTATTCTTGTTGTGAAGCAAAGTTAGCATGTTGTCTTACCCTAATGTCGGTTACGTCTCCATACCATTCTTCACTTAATCATCTACGTACAAGTTTCATTCATTCATGAAATCTGCTCTTATTTTACTAGGCCCCTAGCCTGCCTACTGCAGTGAAAGCAGCACGTGCCTGTTGGCCCAGTTTGCAAATCTCCTCTCTTGCCACTTCAAGCCTTCATTTTTAATTTTCAAGCCCTTAAGCCAAATGTTGCAGCGAAACTAAATTTAGCCAACACGCGCGCCTAGCATACAGGGTACGCGTGCCTTGCATACAGGATATCAGCAAGAAAAGATTTTGCGGTTGCACAGCGGAAACCACTTCTTGGAACAGTTTTTTGTCATTTAAACGCAAGGTAGATAATCATACTACATATTAAACTTACGTGCACGCACCTGGCCGGACGCTTTTCTCAAAAGTGTCCGACGTACGCGTGGCTGGCTTGCTTCTCAAATTTGAACAGCAAATTGGTAACTAGTGTCAAACAGCACAGTTGCACCCACACCCACCTGGCACGACGTATTTCTCAACAAAATCATTGGGTCCCGCAGCGCAATACAAGATGTCGCGCTTGATGGCCTTCCCTAAAATTATGACAGTCACCTGGAGACGTGCAAAGTGCAATTGATGTTAGGTGTTAGTGCAAAAGTCAGTGTATCAGGTTACCATGTTGGCAAACTTTCCTTCATCACAACAACACACCTTTTTCTATTTCTTTCTGAACTAGTTGTTTGTAGGCTTTTATGAAAAGGCTAGCAGCCAAACGCCTTAACTGAATGTCGTTTCCCATAGTAGCGCTGCAGGGTTGGCCAGAACTGTATAGACACTGTATACAACCGTATGTAAGGTGATCTCCCTACTAAAATGCCTGTATATACACCTTATATATGTATATATGTATGCATGGTTCGTACCAACCTATAAACCTGTTATACTGTATCAGGGCACAAGTGCGGCAGGGGGACATTCCTTTTGTTCAACAACTTTAGAGCGGGCAAGTTTGGACAAAACGGCCATCATTGCAGCATGAAAACGTGACAATGAGTGTGACAATGAGTGTGACAATGAGCGTGACAATGAGTGTGACAATGAGTGTGACAATGACGGTGACAATGAGTGTGACAATGAGTGTGGCACTGACGGTGACACTGACGGTGACAATGACGGTGACAATGACGGTGACAATGACGGTGACTACGGGGCGACCATCAGCCGGGTTGTTGTTTGGCTTGGCGCAAAGAAGTGTGCAATCAATTCAGCATACAAGTCAGTGCTGAGCGGTACGTGCCTTTGATTCAGCGAGGTGCACGGAGAATTTTAACTCAACAACATGCACACATGTTTTGTAATTTCATGCCCACTAGCACTGACGCAAACAGCACTCCTCCTGGGATGCGTAGCAAACAAATTTGCACACGGTTGCCATTACACTGGCAAGGGTAAAGCACACAGGGTGCTGCACAGGAAGCCAGAAGTAAATTAAGAGTTAGAAACTGACAATTCATGAAATTTTGCAGACCACAGGAAGATATAAGCATCCGTGTCGTCCTTTCTGCTGCCATAACTCGCCCACACACAGGCAAGCCTCGCTGTAGAGTGTGCTTGAGCATGCCCAGAAAATGGGTGCGGGTTTAGGAGGCAAAGCCAAAGACAAGGAGCCTGGACGTTGATAAATATGCTCGTCAGGTGTTGGTGGGGGTGAGGAACACAAAAGAAAGATGCCTAGTGGGGCTTTAGGCCAGTAGACAAAGCACCAAGAAAACAGGCACAAGTTTGAAATGCAGTTTGGGGGGGTGCTACCAACAGAGTGAGGAAGTAGAGCTTGTAACAAGGTCTCTGGCATGCACAAAGGCGCACGGAAAAAAAGAGCATGGGGAGCGGTACTATGCAAGAGAGCAGTCCTACCAGTGGGGAAAAAGCATACCCTCGCAGGCAGTAAATCCACTCTCACGTCAATGCCCTACCAATGCAAGGCGGCTAACTGGGCTGTCATCGCAGGCGTGGGCCACCAAGTATGCTGTGCTTTTGAGGGGAGCCATGGCCAACAGCAGCAGTGAGATGGAGAGGAAACACAGCTGCTGCGGCTGCCGCCTCATAATTGGCCCTGTAGCTACCTGGATGTGATGTGATGTGTGTGTTTGTTTGTGTGTGTGCGTATGTGTGTGCGTGTGTGTGTGTGTGCGCGCGTATGTGCTTGTGTGTGCGCTTGTATGTATTTGCGTGTGTCCATGTGTATGTGTGTGTACGTGTTCATATGCGTGTGTGTTTATTTGTGTCCATGTGTATGTGTGTGTATGTGTTTATGAATGTGCAAACGTATGTATGTGTGTGTATGTGTTTGTGGTTTGTGTGTGCATGTGCGTATGTGTGTGTGTTTGTGTGTCTATATGTATGTGTGCGCTTGTGTATGTGTGTGTGTGTGTGCTTGTGTGTGCATGTGCGTACGTATGTGTGTTGTGTGTCTATATGTATGTAAGTGCGTGCACAAACACGTGCAAGCGTACTTACTGTGTGTGTGTGCATGTGCGTATGTGTGTGTGTGTGTGTGTGTATGTGCGCTTGTGTATGTGTGTGTGTGTGTGTGTGTGTGTTTTGTGTGCTTGTGTGTGCATGTGCGTACGTATGTGTCTATAAGTATGTATGTGCGTGCGCAAAAACGTGCAAGCGTACTTACTGTCTGTGTGTGTGTGTGTGTGTGTGTGTGTGTGTGTGTGTGCTTGCATGTAACAAGGTTATTCTTTGAGAGTTTGAAACAGACCTCAGTTAATCCATGCACACCGGGTGTGGTGGCCACCTGGCCTGATAATAAATTGCGTTGTTAAATGCAGATATAACCATTATTTGCTTTTAATTATCATAGGTTCTGGCGGCAAATCCACAGTTCCAGAACCAGGCGTAAGCCAGTTTGCTCCCGCTGGCTTTTTTATATAATTTGTATACGCGACGCTATAGCGCGATACTTCGGCCCGTTCAGGCAGCAAATTTGCAATATAAGGCAGTGCTTCTCGCCTTCTCTATTATGTAAAATCTGAATTGCAACGCTCTGATTATAAAAATCACTCGTGAAGCGATTTGGAGCGCTGTAATCATTTGAACCCTTGCATTGATTGTCTAAAAATGCAAACACCAAATTTTTAGGCCAGCGGATCGTTTTGCCATAAAGCCAAAATACACAGGGGCCAACAGAATATGAGATCAAACTAGCCATGACTTTTCCAGGTCTTTTGCTTATTTGACAGCTGGTCTGCACGCACGGTTGTCAAGTATGGGCCACTTCTTCTCTGACATATAATTGCGGCAAAACTACCCCTGCGCAGTCCATCACCCTGGCTTCCTGTAAAAGCTCCTGGGTGTCAATCGATGCATATGGCAATCAAGAAAGGTACAACATAAAATACTATGCAGGCACTCCCCACATTAATTAAAGATAAGGAGCCACTTGGAATAGGGTGCCATAAGACTCCTCCACCAAAACGAAAAGGAAAAGGATTAATGGGGATCAGGCAGGAGGGTTGCAAGCTTGAATTGAAAGCGGCTCCTGATGGCAGTTGATAATAGTACTAGAAAGTGCACGTCTGGTATGGACAAGTTTGGCAGCGTAATTGACAAAGTGAAAATGAAGCTTGGAAGCAAGTTTCTTAACTCTTAAAAAATCAAGCCCCAGCTCCTTAAAAGGTTTCAGCGTGCGATTGTAGTTGTAGATGGTGCCACCCACTCCCAAAAGGATGGTGTGGAGGGTAATGGAGGCTCCTTGAAGGATGTATGGAGCAAAGGCCTTTATGCTGTTCCTGCACGGCGCTCAGCTGGTTCAGCGGTCTAGTGTCCTCACAGTACTTGATCTCGATGAGATGAATGTCACGTTGAAGAATGTTGAGATCTTTGGGTCGGTGCTGTTTGGAGAAGGTGTATCTGTTGCTGGCGGCTGGCGGTGCTTTAGAGGTGCTCCCGGTCTCCCTCAGTTGCCCCCTGCCACTCCTAAGAACCTGCCCCCCTTCATTGCTATTCTGTTTTTTTTTGTTTTCGCGGAGATGGGAGCAACCAGTACAACATCCGGACGGCCGGAGTTAAACCTATTGGAACCCTAGTTCCACTAGGGTACCTTACCGTGCAACCAAAACACATGCGCGTATTTTCGGCTTAGAAAAGTAGACCTTTTTGCTCACTGGATGCTTCGTTGGGTAGTTCCCTTACTATTTTATGGCCAGGAGTCTTTGCAGTGCTAAGGGCAGAGGGGTAGGGGTCGTTATGAATGCTCTTGATTCCTACTTGGCTTCAGGGATATCATTGGCTAAGCCCTTTTAGCCAGTTTTTATTGCGGGCATTGAGGCAATTTCTGCTTTTACTTGACTTTACAAGGCTTTAACATTACATATGGAAATGATCTGCACTTCCTAAGTGTGTTTGAGAAGTGGCGTCTGTATTATTGTCCCAAAAGACCAGAAGAGCAAAGCAATGTGGTACTGATAATCACTGCGTGCTCCGCAAAACAGGTCAGATGCCTGGACGATTCTGGAACAGTTTACTTTTAAACAATCCTCTCCTTGAGAAAGTTGTGCGGGCTGACCTTCTTTTTGCAAACAGAAGTGATAGCTGGATTTATCAGGTCCTGCACGCGCTTCAAGATTTCCCTGCGCCTCAACAGCTTTTGGATGCCATACGATCGCGTGATTCTGAAACAGATTGAGCTCACTCTGCGCGGACATATTACTTACTGCGGGCTGGAGAGAACTCGGCAATTTGACTCCACATGAGGCTCATAATTCCAGCAGAATTATGAGGGCTTATCACACACGTTTTGGTATACTGTAAGGGATTGCTCGTGGCTGGCGGGATGACAGAAAAAGAAATCACAAGCCTGTGTTGCCTCCCCATCTTCGCTTGGACATTTCCAGCAATCTCAACTGCGTGCTTTCTTGCCTACGCCTTATCTGCCGCAACTTTCTGTTCCAAAGAGTGCGTCATGACATGAACAGATCAAAGAAACTTCAGGTTCAAATTCTTCCCCCAATGACTAAAAGAGGGTACTGCAATCCCTGGCAAGCGTGTCGCTACTTGCTCAGAAAGCTCACGGACACCAGCCTCATCTTTTATCTGCAAAAGAGTTGCCGCAGTGTGGGCTTCTCCTTGCTGCAACGGTGCTGAATCCAAGTGCTCAAGCGCAGCAAGAAACTCAGCTTCGCTCACACTGCCACAAGGAGCCTGTGGGGAGGCTCCGTCGCTGACAGGTTCATTTGGGCCGTGTTGCACAAACAGAACCTCGGGCACACGCCCAGAGCTCGACATATGATTTAGGACCGTTTGGACTGCTGCATGCTGCTCCTTAGGCAAGTTGGAGCGCGTTGTCATCAGGAGTAATGTGCTGCCAGAGTCTAGCGCAAGCGTAGGGGGAAGGGGGTAGGAGGGTTTCTCGTGAGGTTGGCCTGTGCACGGGGACGTTTGCACACCAGCAAAGTCGTACGTCAGAAAAAGTTGTACATCAGAAAGGACATTTAATTGACATTTAATCAGGATGTGTCATACGACATAATCGTTTAATACGCCGTATTGTATTAAACGCGTACTTTACCGTATTGAGAAACTAGATCCGTATTATATTGTAAGTTTTACCATTATTGGCATTTTAAGGCAATTCCAAAACGGCCTTCCAGCGAGCTCACAATGCCATTCTATACTACCGTACCTTCTTGTACTCATCCTGCACCCCAAATCTCAGAAATATTTAGTAGAACCCCGCACCTTCCCCGCACCCCCAAAATATATATTTGCCTTCCCCGCATCAGCCCCGCAGGGCCTTTAGCCCTATTCAGCACCAATAAGCTTACAGTGGAAATAAAAAAGAGCACCACAAAAGAGAAAAGGAAAGCCAACATGCGTTGCATGTGGATTTGCTCTCTGTTCTACTACTCTACGCCCCCCCCCTGCTTCCTCTATCACTGCTGCTGCTGCTGCTGCTGCTGCTGCTTGTGTGTACTGATGGTGCTGCTTGGGTGCGGGCAGCCTTGGTGTGTGACCTCGTTTGCCGCACCAGCTGCCCCACCTGCTCTTCATAATACTGCGCTGCTCTGACCTGCTCTGCATGCGCAAGCGCTGCAGTTCCGTCCTCTCTTCAACCCCTACGCCTCCTCCCACTCATCTTCTCCCTGCCACACAGCTTCCCCCCCATAAGTGCCAATGCCCCTGTGCATAACAGCTGTGCCCCTGCTGTGTCCCCACAGCCATACTGTGAGACCAATTTTTCTGGCCTGCCAATCGGCTTTTTGTTGGCTGCCCCCTCTGCCAGCCGCTCCTGTTCCGCTTTTGCTTGCTGGCTGCGGTTGCCTGCTGCTCCTGCCGAAAGCGCTGCTTTCTGCTCGGCTGTCGCCGCAGTTTGGGAAAAGCTGCTTGCTAGCTGGAATTTCCTCTCGGGAGCAACCAGTGCTGGGGCTGCTGCTGCTGAGGCTGCTCCTGGTGCTGCTGGGGCGGGGGGGTCAGGGGGGGGGCGGGTCGTGGGGCCTCTCACTGACTGCCAGCATCTCAAAAAGAGTTATCATCCGTGATCCCGCACAACCCGCAGGATCAAAATTAATATATACTTAAAATACCGCAGCTACCCTGCAGGGGTGTTATAAAAAAGGTACGACAACTACCCAAAATTCTTCAGAAATTTATGCTAGGGCTGGTTTTAACCGTCAACCGACCGGACGATCCTTTCCTGCAGATTCCTCTCTCGGCTTTGCACCGATGCCGATAAAATTTACCGGCACACATAAAAGACGGCGGGATCCAAAGTGTGGGTGCCGAGCTTTGCGGCGAGCTGTGATGGTCGAACTTTTGACGATGATAAGGGCTGGAAAGTGGCACATTGTGACGGCGTCAAAATGCAGAATTTACCTTTTTATTTCGTACTTAATTCCGTTTAGAAATTGTGCAGTTATCATGCGTCGTCATTTTCTGTGGCTGCATGGAGACCGACGAGGAGGAATTTCTGGCCGGCCACTTTTTTATGCAGTTTAATGACACTGTTATGAACTACTATTTTACAGCACAGTTACAAACTTAAATGAATTTTGGGAAGCTCTGGCAGTGACAAAGGCATTAGCACCCCATGCAGAATTTGGCCTGGAAGACTGAAGCATCTTTGCGTCTTTTGATATGGATGCCTGGACTGTTTTGCAAAATCCGGCAAGGTCAAAGGATATATTTGGTAGTTTTTAGCAGTAAAGGCAGTGGAGCTCTGTGTAGAGGGGTTGGACACATGGACAAAGGTCTTCAGGGTTGCAGTCTATAGACAGGCAATGAAGGCGTGTAAAAGAAAGGGGAAACACAAAAAAAGCGTGAGTCCTTCAGGTCGAAATTTGGGCGGGCAGCACGCCCCTCTATTTATAACATTTTATATATTGGAAAAGAAATGGGAATGTTATAGGTGATTTTGGGGCGAAATGGGTCCATTTGGGTAAAAGTTCGGCATTCCCAAAATTGCCCAAAAGATATGATCATATTATACGCGTATGTTATATTTAACGCTTTGATTACCGTATTAATCGTCCCAAATGACCGTATGACACATCCCTGCATTTAATGGTCGTTGATCAGCCCTTAGGCACGGCAATAAGCATGAGGAAAGGTGATACCGAGCTTGTTGATGTGTTACAATAAAGCAATAAAGGCAACATTACTACCTCGAACTTCCCTTTTCGCTTTGCACCTCATGTTCACTGTTGTGTTGGCTGAGCCCAGCAAAAAGCCCATCATCCTACTGTGTTGGGTGCCCCGTGTGAACCCTTGTTTGCAATTTTTTGCAGTGGATGCAATTAGTACTTCACATGTAGGCAATCATCTTGATCGGCTTCTGCATGCCAGTGTCTGCAAGCTGCACATGATAGAAACAAACTCACCTGAGGTCCGGGAGGCAGCCTGCAGTGCTGCCATACCAAATACATCCAAAGGTGCCCCCAAGTCCACAAGAGTCAGAGTGTTGACGCCTTGCTTGCTTGGTTGTGCCTCCCCCTGCTGTTCTGAGAGCACCGCGTACAACGTGGGCAGCACCTGCACAGAAAAGATGTTGCACCTCACAGTGAAAACCACAGCTGTGTTATACTATTTAGGCAGCACCATGTGTAATGATACACATATAGGAATACAATTCCTAATTTTATATCCTGAGTATGCCTTTTACAATGCGCTGCTACACCAAGATACATTTTTGATTGTCGTGAGGCGCGAGGCCTTGTTGCAGCCTTCTGGTTTGCCAATCAGTAAGACTATGCAGTAACTGAGGAACTGAAAGTGTTGGCATTTCCTTTGCCTTGTGGTAGCTCATCGCCATGAATAGTTATATATTTCGTCTTTTATTAATTGTGTTTCTTAGTATGCGTCACCTTAGCTTTTCTGTTTCAGCACTTGCTGTTTACGTTCCAGCACTAGCAGTTGCAACACATCAGCACACCGACTGTGCCCCTCGAGCTTCACACCCCCTTACGTGAACCCTCTTACTTGGGGAAGGCACGCCGCCTTGCCACCTTCCAGTAGAGTAAACACAAGCAGCTCACGCTCATCTGGGTGGGGATGGGACGGACCGCCAAGGCTTGAGAGTATACGGCTGCGCTGCAGGTGGTACAGGCCACGGGCCACGGGCAAAAGCTCTTGAGGCCACAGCCTCTCCTTGCGGGCACCTAAGCCCATGATGCCAGAGGACACCTGCACACACAGCATACAAGGTTTGCACACACAGCATACAAGGTTTGCACACACAGCATACAAGGTTTGCAGAAAAGCCTTCCAACCAAGCCAGTCAAGGCGTGCAGTTGCTGGCTGTCCAGAAGGGCAAAAGCGTCACGCAAAGAAGGACAGAGCCATGCAAGATGCAAATGAGACTGGCCAGCAAATTTGACTGTTCGGCTGTGATTAAGAACCCCTGCAATAAAATGACTTACTCTCTCTGGTTTACACCACTGCTGCCCTTGGACTGCAGCTTGTATCAATCACAAATGAGAGGATGATCAAAACAAAACACCTCATCTATTAAAACACACCTTAAGAACACGACTGTTTCACAAAGTGCTAAACACTCTGAAGAAGACGGATACGTAAGAGCAAAACAGCCGCATTTAATCAAGTGAGGGAGGATAGTCGAATCTTATGCATGTAGTCATAAAAGGGGGCCGCGGTGGCATACACTGCTGTACTAAATTTAGCAACTGTGTGAGGTCAAGCAGCGTGCCTCTGAAAATGCTATTCCTGAGTTCCCTTGCCAAGCCGTGTTGCGATACATGTGGGCTACAATAATTTACTTTCAACTGCGACCTATGTTCTATCTACAACCATGCGTATAGCTTGTCCTACCTGTACGTCCTTGCCTAGCCGTGCTGCAATGAGCGCGACCTGTATTGGCCTACCTGTATGTCTTTTCCAAGCCGTGCTGCAATGAGTGCAACCTGTGCCCCCACAGCCAAGCGCAGGCTCTCTAGCTTTTTGGGGTCCCCCTTTAGGGCACCTGAGCTACGTGCATCTAAGACCAGTTTTTTTGCGGCGATGATGGCTGCTGTGTTAGCATCCACAGAGCGAAGAAACTGTGAGTTGAGGGAAGAGTGTGTTGAATGTGGTCAATATTCACCATGATCTTGCTCATTTGCTTTAGATGGTCACAGTACAGGGAAGATGCACACACAAAAGCTGTTAGATGAGCGTGGGAGCCATGAAGAGCGTTGCAGGTCCCTTCAGACTAAGAGCACCAAAAACAGCAGCGTAAAAGGGAATCATGCAGTCTGATTGACATATAGTAAGTTGAAGTCGAATATATGCAATTTGTCCTAGATCTTGCCAGCTCACATCCTCCCCTTTATTATCTTTTACCTTTCTGCTGTAAAGGAGTTGTACGGTACCCTGACTCGATTAAGTAGGCCATTAATGATGTGAAGAGTGACCTGACAATTTCCTTTCCTTCCCTAGGGGGAGGAAAAAGAGGCAACATTACAAGAGTTGAGGAGATTGCAGCACGTTCCTGGTACGCTCGCTCAAACCTACCTGACTTGCTCTTGCCACAACGTTCAGGCGTTTTGAAGACACTCTGGCAACCAGCTCACTTGTGCGCAGGTCATGGTAAAAGAGCACGAGCTGCAAACATGCAGGATATGTAAGGTAGAAATCTTTTTAAGAAGCATGGGGGGTAAAGTCGCGTTCCTTCTTCCGGCTGCACATCCGTTTTTGCAGATGTGCCTGTGAAAGGGCCATGGAGTGTGGGGAAAGCTGCAAGCCAGCCTTCACGTGTTGCGTCTTTATCTTGGAACTACTCCACCACACCACCCCTTTCCGCAGGAAGCAGAGGACTACAATCACACATTAGCTTTGAGCTTCACTGATCACACCCACGCCCAAACCAACGTCCACCACGGACATGCATCAAGCCACCAACCTGGTAGTGTACAAATGGAGGTTGCTCCTCTGGTGGGCAGGGTATGTCCTCTGCAAGCTCAAAGCATGCAACTACGCCTTTCCCAGCCTCCAGATGACCTATGTGGCAAGCTACTGGAGAGAGCCAGAGGCCTGGGGGAGCGGCAGTGTGACCCTGCATATTGATAAAGCAAGGGCCCTAAGCACGCAGAACACAATGCAGGAGTATTGCGTGTGCAATCATGTGTGGGCATTTGAGTGCGTTTGTGTTTGTGTGTGCATGTTTGTGTGTATGTGTTTGTGTGTTATAGTGTCACATTAATATATTTTGGAGAAGGGTTCATCACGAGCCTGTGTATACGCAGCCATGAAATGCCCCCCTACAGCGTAGTGATTGTTGCAATAGGATCATGTAGGCAGAGATCCAAAGCTGCCTTCTGTGAAACTCAGGCACACATCCTTTGGCTTTGATCAGGATCAATGCAACAGACCACTTGTGAAAGTGGAAGTGACTCTGAATGAGCCTACACTTTGTACGACAACCCACCAGGTTCAGCTGCTCCTTCTCCAACGCACCCATCCACTGCACTAAACGCAAGCCATCTGAGCAAAACCTGTGCAGGCAAGCAGGGACAAGCCCGACGTTGAAGCGGAATAGTAGAACTCGGTGCAACTCGAGCAGAGGAGCAGAATGATAGCAACCATGTACTTGCATACCATATGGGGATTGAAGCAGGCACAACTTCTTCATCTTTTTACATAGCCAAGCAACAAATCAACACTCACACGTCCATGGCTGCGTGAGTGCCAAAACAACGAGAGAGGCAACCCCTGAGTGCTGGCAAAAACGAGGGACCGTAGCCACGCTGCAAAAGCAGCTGGCCCCCTTGGCTCGTGCCCACAAGGTGGGAGAGGAGGGGGATGTTGACGCCAGGTTCCACACCTGGAATGAAGCATTGTTGGCAAAGCTGTGCAGCACACACACACATACTGTTTTTGGGGCATACAAGGAAAGGTTGCAAAATAAGCTTAACAAGGCCCATGGCTGCATGAAGGGAGTGGCAGAGGGGGGCCTCTGATACAAATCAGTGCTCTTGAGCACGCCTTGTGATAAAGGTTGGCCAGAATTGTATACATACACCGTTTATGACCGTACATTTGATAGTTTTCCTGCCAGAAATAACGTACATACACCACATTTATATGGCTCTGGCAAACCTTACTCATGTTCATCGCTTGCGCCTGCGTGGATGCGCACATTCAAGGCATGCATATAACCCCACAAAAATCCAATCAACTCTGTGCACACAGTAACACACGTGAAGGAAGGGACTTGAAACTACAAGCAGCATGAAAACAGTCGAAAGAAACCTACCTAGCAATAAGCTCACTCCAACTCCGAGCCTCCCAGCAGCACGTCCCAGACCATCCATGCGTGCTTCTTCCTCTCTGATCTGTTTCTGCTGTGCTTTGCTCGGGCTCTCAACCCCGTCCACAACACCTAAGGGCACGAAGCCAGGGCCTGGAGCATGAGAAAACAGCAGCGAAATAGGCATTATTATAAGCATTATTAGTAATATTACACCCAAAATGGCGACAGTTCTCTGGGAAGCAAATAACAACCACGCATGCAGAGAGATGAATTAGGTAATATATGTTTGCCTCAGGTAGGTATCGGGTATGGCAATGCTTCCTTGCAGTTAGCAGGCATAGTAAAGTCCAAGAAAATATAGCAAGGAGGGTCTTGCTGAGCTTGTACACGCTCTGGCAATTTCTCTGTGCTGAGGCACAAACCAGAGGACTTTCACACCATTGGCAAGCAGGCGCGTTAGCTTGCCAACGATGTTATAGTCCTCGAACAAGTAACTCAATGCTCTGCCCTCTTGTACCGCTTGCTGCTAAATGTGAGAACAGCTGCGGATTTTGTTGTCGCATGTCGTGCTACATGCATGTGCTTCCTTGCGCAAATCACTTTAGATGAACAAGCTGTACCCACCTTTTGTGACGGGCCCACCCAGAAAGACTAGCAAATGGCTCCCAGGTGCTAGCTTTTGCGAATCCTCAGGCACCTCAGCCGCAGATCCCAGGCCAGCAGACTTTGACAGAAGTGTAATTCCAGCCTGAACTGCCACAGCTAAACACCTGTGAGTTGGATGGGGTTAACATTGTATTTTGCATGAACCCTTCTTCTGCTTCCTCGCAACTGAGTAGATAGTCAGTCACGACACGGTAATTACCAACTTGAAGCATGGCGCCTTCAAAAAAGACGCGTGTGTGCCTGGAAAGGTGGTTGAAATGGCTGCTTTGCGTTTTTCAAAGCACTCAAATTGAGTCAACTGACCTTGATCTACTCCTCACGGGTTTGTCAGACTCATAGGCACGTATGGAAGATAGGACATCCACTAGACGGCTTGCACACTCCCCAAACTCCACACAGAATTCAGGCTGCTGCAGCAGCTCCCGGCCACCCTACAAAAGCAAACGGTATGCTTTTGATTTCATAGCTTATCTCCGGTAATTATTGTTCTGTCCTAACACTTGATCCCACTGTATCCTCAGTCTTATCTAGCTAAATCCAGTCTGAACAATTATCAAGGGCATAAAGGGTAAAACGAGCTACTTATGGAAGGGTAGAGCATTTCAAGATATTGAAGTTAAGGCGTAAACACTATATGAAGAGCTTTATGCACAATAAGACAACCGGAGCGCATTACATGTTTCTGCGCTTGCTGTCAATTCCTGTAGTCAACAGGCACTATATAACAGTGAGCCAATTATTATGGCGCAGAAATAACAACATACCTACACACATACACAAACATATACGCACACGCGCACACATATATACACAAACACACACGCGCACACACACATACACACATGCACACACGCACCTGGTCCAGAGGTGTAGTGCCAGGTATCACTGTCGAGGCCACAGTTTGCCCTTTTGAGAGGTCGTGCACTGACACCGTGCTGTCAAACACGATCACACTGACAAGCGCCTCGGGCTCTAGCTCAGCCTGCATACACACCAGATGGCCATCATTGCACCTAATGATGCACGATTACAAGTGCCTTTCCAAAATGGGCAGGCAAATGCATGGGTTGATTAGAAAATGAACACAGCGCAACTTTTACACGCCAAGCAGGAAAAAAGTTAAACACAGCTTGTTTTTCACTTGAGGTAACGAGCAATTGGTGCAAGCCCATCTAGACATTGCGGTGCATACGAACAAGCTGCTAGCAGTAGGTGAAGTTAAGGAATAGATGTGGGGCCTTCTTCCCCCTTCCTACCCTGGACTGCACAAGGTGAAGGAGCAAGCTGCCCTAATACAAACATCTTCCCTACTCTGTATTCGTTAACACCAACACAGTACGCTCTTTTCAGAGGGGTCCCTCTATGTGCTTGTTAGCTGTACATCAAACTCGCACCAGAATAAAAGAAATGGCAAGAGCCTGACACTGCAGGGGCAATCGGTCTTATAATCAGTCCCCTGCCTGCGCGCAAGACTACTTGACTCAGGCCTATATATAGCAGTTCCAGCCTCTATTCCCACTTTGTATGGAACTTCTTTGCCTCACCTGCAAAGCCTGCAAGACCGTGCTCCTCAGGTTGGTAAGGAGAGCAGCCTCCATCGTCGCATCCACAGCCACAACGACGTGCTTTCTTGCACCTGAAATGAGGATTGAAGGATTGGCCAACACGAAGCACCAGCTGAACTCAGCACTAGAGGTAGTGGGGGTTTGAACGTACGGACGAGGCGAAGCGCAGGTAAAGCGCAAAGAGCACAAGATAGACACGAGTTGAAGGTCATTGCAAGACACAAGACATACAAGCCTGAAGCACGAGATGGGCACAACTGTGGCGCACCAGGTAGCCGGTCATTGCAGTGGTGATGCACGCGGTACTCCACGGTCTCATTGTATAGCTCAGGGTAGCTCTGCGAGCAGGCACTTGCACAGGTTGATTGTTCAGGTGTAAAACCAGAGTGGGACAAAATGAACACCGAGTTAAATGAGACATCCATCTAGCATCTAGATAGCTCGAGGGAAAGCCAAGAAAGCTTGCACAAGAGAGATTACCAAGGAAGTAAGGGAGGGAAACTCACAGTGGGGTCTGGATTTGAAAGAGCGGCCTTGCTGATGTTTCCCACTCCACAACAAGCGCAGTGCCACATCTGCTTAGGCAAGTTGACCTGCAAGTTTGACGTTTGCACGAGGAATGGGCGCTTACGAAGAAATCGCTGTGTTTGTGTGTATGTGTGTTTGTTCTTGCGTGTTTGTGTGTTTGCGTGTTTGTGTGTATGTGTGTTTGTTCTTGTGTGTTTGTGTTTTTGCGTGTTTGTGTGTGTTCTGTATACTTTTAAGAACGTGTGTATGTATGTATGTATGTGTGCATGCGCGCGAATGTGTATGTGTTTGGTGCGTGTGTGTATGTGCATGTGTGTGCGTGCGTGTATGTGTATGTGTGTATGTGTGTGTGTTTGTGTACATGCGCACGCGCTTGCGTGCTTGTGGTGTGTACTGTGATGCGAAAACACTGATTTACCATACAGAACTGGCTCCAAAATGCACGGCAGTTCCTGCATCTTGGCGGGTTTGTAGTACGAAGGACCTGCGTGAGGAGAATTGCTGAGTGTGAGTATAACTAGTGGGGATTGATACGAGCAGAACGAGGTATTGAAACGTGCACCACCTTGGGCACTTCCTGGTCATCCAGGTCCACCAATGCAGCTATGGGAATGCCAGAATGGTTGGCAAAAGCTCGCAGATTTAAAACCTGGCCAGTAGTGAAAGGGCATTTTAGCGGGAGCTCTGGGCCTACGTTTCGGTGCGTGTGCTTAAAGAGGCAGACCAACATGGGAACTCACTGCATCTGAGGTGGCGTGCATTGCTTGCAGCCCTCACACACACGCAAAACCTGTGAGGATTATGCTGCACTAGTGCATGGGTATGCCTCGTTTGGCCGCTAGAAATAAATCAAAAACAAGCAAATTCACATTTTATTTCGTTTGTTTAGCGATTATAACTTTGACTAAAAAATTGCGATTGAAAACAGTTGGACGATGCAATGGGCTGGCAAGCAGAAAGGAAGTTCCTCTCGTTCTCTCTCGTCAGACAATGATCCGATTCTGCGTGACTCAAACATCTCTGACAAGCTTGATGCCCTCTCAAACAAGATGACTCCAAGTTTGACTCCAAATTTGATGAGCTTGACTCCAAGTTTTCTTCACTCCACAACGAGTTCTCTGCCTCTAATGTCCGTATGCAAGCCTGTGAGACCCAGCACTATCCTTGCTGCAAATTTGAACGCCTGATGCTGGTTTGACCGACCCCCTCTTCAAAGTCAACATGGCCAACATACATGCTCTAACACAACGTCTCACTATTGAACGATACAACACAATTTACTACTATGACCAACCTGAGCGCGCTGAGAATTCAAAATGAGTTTTGAGATAAGCTGTCGGTGGTACTCTCCCACTGACTTACCTACCCTTTCCACTTTCTTGTGCTGTGCACCCTCCCTCATCACCCAAGCCACCCCCCAGCGCCCCAACAGCCAGGGCAAAATGCGCCTGCTCGTCCAGTTCAAGGACCAAGCAGCAGCAACACTGCGCGAGCAAGCCACCTTCCAGGCAGAGGACGGGTTGGGGTGGGACTTCATCGTCTACAAGGAGTACGTAGCAGCAGCACCCAAGGCCTACCCCTACATCCACCACTTCCCTGGAGGACAGCCCCCCGCCGAGGGCTCTCCCTTCAACTCAGTCAACACAGCCACTGTCACTGCGCTCCTTAAGCGCCTGCACCCCCTCCACTCCTTCCCCAAGCCCCTGTCAAACCTCCCACAACTGTTCCCCCCCCCCTCAACTAGTGCCCCTAGTCAACCCCCCAACAACAACCCCCCCAACCACGCACCCCCACCCGCTGCCC
>Ga0307942_1000612_pt1 | contig 25453 bp, 36 predicted proteins | sample OrgLakmetagen175_FD_201846 | JGI IMG/M metagenome (GOLD analysis project Ga0307942, IMG submission 201846) | Saline water microbial communities from Organic Lake, Antarctica - #175 | ecosystem: Environmental > Aquatic > Non-marine Saline and Alkaline > Saline | place: Antarctica: Organic Lake... | reverse complement strand
AGGGAAATAAACAGAAAAAGGCCCTGATTGATTTCAATCACACCCTGATTGCACTATTGATTGAAATGCCCCTGATTGAAATCAATCACATTCAATCAACGTCAACCACTCCAGGAATTTTCTGACGACTTGACTTCAAGAAGTTCTAGGAAACCAGCTTCAGCGGCCACTGTTGGACTAACCTCAAAATTAAAAAACTACACAGGCGGACAAAAATAACTCCCCACATTAATTTAGGAAAAGGAGCCACTTTGGTACCGGGTACCGTAAAACTCCTCCACTGTAAAAAAAAGAAAAAGAAATAGTGGCGCTGCGCTTGGGGAGCCTAGGTCGTGCAACTTATCATCAGTCTTGTGTGAAAAGGCATGGCAAGTGCGCAAACTTCCTGCTCATCGCGGAAATGCAACAACATGACTCCGCTCGGGAACCGAACATTGCATTTCGCCAGGAATCGCCAAATGCTCCAGTATGTCTTAAACTCAAGTCTTCTTTCCATTTGTATCAATTTTATATCGAGAAGCTCAAATAAATTTAGACACTTTTCCAACCAGGGCAGTGTTCAGCAATCGGAAAGCACCAACCTTCTCAGCATGAGCTTCTTACTCGATTTGGCTGTTTAAGTTTTTTGAGAAAGTCAATCTATAAGGCTCTCAGTTTCTCTAGCAATCCATTAGCTTAAAACAAAGTCCTAGGGTCCAAAAGATCAATGGGGATCAGGAGGCAGGGTCGCAGGCTTGACCAGAAACCGTCTCCTATTAGGAATATTAGGAAGAAGATTGTAGTGCTGGAAATGGAACGTCTGGTATGGTCAACTTTGGCAGCGCAATGTCGAGTCGCTTAAGGGTGAGCATGCCTTTGCATTTTCCGTCTACACATTAGATGCAAGCTACTGTGGCAGTGTACACTTGTTTAGGTCGTCTGAGGGAGATTCAGTGTCATTTCCCAAAGGTGGTCGACGAAGCAAAAATCCTGAAACTGTTCCTTTTTCGATGCAAACCGTATTTAAATAACATACTAGATGTTTCATAAAGTTTGAGGCCAAATGGAAAATGGACCACCCCAGTGGTCTGGGCAGAAATCCAATTAAAAAACTGGCACTGAATGTTAACGTATTGAGCCGCCACACTCTACCCAGGGCCTCTTATCAACTCAAAACACGACAGGAGTACTTCTTATATGGTGGAGTCTTTGACTAGCTGGAAACCGGATTTGGTGGAACTTGGTTTTCCAACCTTTTTGGCACCCCTTTTGCTGATTTTGTCTAAGGAAAATGGGCCAAAATGGGGTACCTGGCCAACTACAGCTCCGTTTTGCCCCATTTTTGTTGCAATGCTATTCTTTATAACAATGTAGACTATTCATATAAAAAGACACAACTCGGGTCAGTTGGTGGTGAGATAGGACAGATTTGAGGTGAAAAGTGGGGTTCACGCCGCAGGCAATCAGGCATGTGTGCCTCAACTGGCACCTTTCAAGCTCAGGTGTTATCAGCAGCTACATCTGGGTGCTAAGCTTAGAAATTGCCAGCTGGGGCACCCATGCTCTGGAAATAAATTTCAAAAGTACCCCTTTTTCAGGCCTCTGTTGGCAACCTCTGGTCGTTTATTTGGTGCTCAATGAGATCAATGTCAGTGCCCCAGTATACTCGCAGCGCCCAGTGTCTTCAATGCCTGCTTGAGGGTTGGTGGTCTGGATGTCAAAATTGACTTTTTGTTCCGAGTTGGTATCACAGGGCCGGTAGGAGTTTTTGTCTTATTAGGCTGAGAACCGTTGTTGTTGATGATCATATCAGTGTGTAACTGGTGGAGGTTGTGATAGGTTTGGTGTTATGACATGCTCTTTGTAATTTTGGAGGCTGCATCTAAAAAAAATCACAAGTATTTTGTAGTTCTTCGGCTCCCTTGTAGGTTTCCATGAGAGTCGGAGTAACTAGTCTTCACATCTCATGAAAAAATAAGCCAACCCCAGACAGCATCGACCCAAAGATCTCATCAGGAGCCGGTTTCAGGCCAAGCCTGCACCCTCCTAATCCCCATTGATTTTTCCTTTCCTTTTCGCGGTGGAGAAGCTTTACGGTACTCGGTATCAAAGTGGCTCCTTTTCCTTAATTAATGTGGGGAGTGGTTTTCACTGCCTGCGTAGTTTTTTCCTTTTTTTCTGGTAGTACGCATGGTAGTTCGCTTCAGTTTTGGCATTTTCCAGTTTATGAAGAAAATGCATATTGTATATGTGCTTGGAGGGCGTCACGATGGTTTGGTAGATACCAAAGCCTTGGGGCAGGAGGATGGGCTATGTTTGTTGTATGGGTATGATTACGGGTTTATGTTTGGTTTTCTGTGTTTTCTTTTGTAAGCCAGGGGTGTTAGAGATTTCCCTCAGGGCCTGCTATTCTGATGGTGTCAGCGATGTCGAAGTAGGTGGTGGCTGACTTTTTAGCTTTCAATTTCAACCTTTATGTGTGATAACATATATGTTATTAGGGTGAAGGTGAAGGTGCTACAAGTCCTATTCTACAACAACAATTATCCCAATTTTGACATGTTTTACATATGCAGCCTACCAGTCGCACGTTTTGACTGATGGCTTTATCTGTAAATCTGTAAATTTGTTTGCGCGGTGGGGGGTTGCCTGGTGCGGGCATCTTAGTAACCCCCTCCCTTAATGCTGGCTGTGTCATCACTACCAGCGGAGTCTTTTCTTTTTCTTTTTCTATTTTTTCTTTTCTTTTCTTTCCTTCTTTTCTTTCTAATAGATAGCATATGCAGTGGTGGTGAATCATTGCTGCCCACCACAAAAGCGTGATACATCACTTTAAGCGCATGTTACAAAAGGTAGTGCTCATATACAAGAGTTCAAGTAAGCCTGAATAGCCCTCATCGACAGCAAAGATGATGTATAACAAAATGCACGCTCTGGCAAATGTTGAAGGATCCCTTATCAGGAATAGTACAAGTGCAAATCCACTTCCATTCTTTACTTTTTAGGAGCGTCCTGCATGCACTTAGCCATGTACGCCTGCTGCTGCTGAGGATCACTCTTCAGACCTGCCCACTCAATTTCTGGAAATACGATGGTGCTACCACACACCCAGCCAGCTAGGATAACATGAATGGCTGAACTACCACTCAGCACATCTGAAGGGACCTTAAAGTACTCATTAGCACTTGCCACCCGTATTGCAACACCCTGGACTTGCATCATGATAAACTCCTTTCCCTCAATTGACGGACCTTGAACAGCAAAGCCTGCACGCTGCAGTGCTGCAGCTGCAGCCAGCACATCACCCTCAATCAAGCTCAGCAGGCTGTGCAACGCTTCCCCAGCTTATCATAATGAATGATTAAACAAGGCAAGTCAAAACATCCTCCACTGAAGTAACCAAGGAACTGTTTGTCACACGATCTGTCACTACCAAAATTGGGCGCGACATGCATTTTGGCCCATGCTTGCCGAATATTGAAAAGCTCATCTTCGCTTTCTAAGGTGTCTGTGGTTGTAAAAATTAGGGTGACTTTTGCGTTTAATTTGCTGGCGTGAACTCCCTCAAACCTAGGAGTTAGGAGAGCCACTTCGGTATCGGGTGCCACATAACTCAGTACAGAGAACAAAATATCAACGAGGGGTATCAAAAGCCTGAGGGTTGCAGGCTTGACCTGAATCTGGCTCCTGATGAGAGACGCAAGGGAGACTGCGTGTCTTGTGTGTTTGGCAGCTTAGTTGACAGAACGCATATGAAGCTTGGAGGCAAGCTTCTTTACTTTTTGAGAATTATGACCTAACCCTTGAGATGTTTATTGTGTGGCTGATTGTTGAAATTGGTGCCGCCCACTCCCAATCATACGGGAGGGAAATGGAGGCTAATTGAAGGATGTTGCAGAGATCCTCCAGCTAATTGCTAAGCCTAAATTGTCGTTTGTCTAAATTATTGTACACGCTGAGATATGAAGGAAAAGTGCAAGTTTTGGCAAGGCAATGTGATGGTTGATAATGGAAGTTTGCACCAGTTGCTAGGTATCTAGATTGATAAAGCAGAAAAGGCAAAGGGCAAAAGATAAACTCCCAATTATATTCAGGCAAATCAAATTGTCGGATCAAACCATCCAAATAACTTATAATAACCTGAAGTATGTTTGGCTATTGTCTCACACTTTGAGTGCCTTCTGCATACGCTGTGCCACGTAAGCCTGCTGCTGCTGAGGGTCGCCATTCATGCCTGCCCACTCAATTTCTGGAACTACAATGGTGCTACCACACACCCAGCCAGCAACAACGACGTGGATTTGCTTGCTACCACTCAACAGGTCAGGCGGGCTACGGAAGTAGTCATCTACAGAGATGATAGACACTGCAACACCCTGAACAAGCAGTGGCACCACCTCCTTCAACCCATTTCTCTCTACAACTTGTGCCACCTCAACCTCATAGCCTACATGCTGCAACGCCGCTGCAACCTCATTGATCTCACGGCCCTTCACCATCCTCTGCAAATTCCTCATATTAGCATCATATGTAGCACCAGCCTTTCCTAGCAGCTGTGCATCGGCAGATAGGCCGTTCCCAGGCAGCTTACCATACACTGCTACTTGGTGTGCCACAAACAATTGACTCAGTTCTAGATCAATAAAAGCAGGAGGGCCCCTTTTTGACACCTGGCTAAACAGCTGCTGTGCCATGCTCTTGAAGCTAGGGGAGGCAGATGCAGCATTAGGACCAGCAGCTGTGAGCACTGCCCACGCATAGAGGGAATTTGCCAGATTTTGCCCATTCCATTTCCCCCACTGCTGCTCACTCTGCTTGCTAATCAACTCTGCCAGGCCCTCCATGCTGCTATCCCAGTGGCGTGCTTCTGCACAGCTGAGCAGCACATTGCTGAAATGCTGAGGATCAGCTGAGCTGCTCTCGTGCTCGAATGCTGAGGTGAGGGTGCTGTAAACAGAGGCTTCATACCAGCCCAGCTTGGAAAGTGCCCACAATGTATTGGCAATATCTTGATTTGTGGTTGAATTGTCGCGAGCTTGCTTTACAATAGCTGATGCTAGCTCACCTACCACACCGGCATCAAAAAAGCTGAAGCGGGCAAAGGCCCACAGCACATTTGACAAATTTTGCGGCACAACACTTCCACTTTTTGTCAGGCTTGCCAGGGCTGGTGCTGCCCCCCGTAAAATAGCTGGCAAACCCTGCCCTAACCGCCCAGAACCGCTCTCATCTTGCCTTGCACATGACCACAGCAGAATTGACCAATTTTGAGCATTGCTACCCTCCATTACCCTACCGACATCACCCGCTACAACTGATACCATCGGCTCCAAGCTGCCAGTGTAACCAGCAACGACTGAGGCTTAGAGAGGATTAGCGATGTTTTGCGGCTCACATAGCTGTTTGCTTCTCAACAGCGTCGGCATACGCTGTGTGAGAGCAACTGTGAAGAGCTGCTGGACATCTGCACTGTCTTGACACGTGACCCCAACCTTTGCGATACCGTAAAGCAGCCGTGACCAGTGGCGGCAGGCCTCGTCTGCTTGCTGCTCCATCACGTTGCTGCTGACTGCACGCATAGCAAGAGCATCAATCAGCTGCCTTGCCTCACTGCTGCATACTCTGCTGTCCAGCTCCACGAGCACTGCCAAAGACCAGGCAGAAAGGCTGATGTCCACAGCGTTGAGATCACGTGCCTGTCCTCCCAGCAGCTGAGCTACAAGAGTGCCAGCTGCCTGCACAATGTCTTCCTGCATATGAAATGTTAGTGGTCATTACTGACACTTGTTTCTCTTGAAATACGCTTGAAGATGATGCGCGTTTGTGCAGAAGGTGAAGTAACTACCTATCCGTTAAGTTGCTAACCAGCTTGCCAACTTGGATTTTTTGGACCGCAAGTAGGTTCTCACCTTTCTTGCCAGCACCTCCGAGTTGTTGAGCCTGAATCGCTTGCGCTGCTTGCTGTCCCCATCCACAACCTTGGCCAGCCTGTAAAGTGTGTCTGCAGACTCCTTGGCTGTGGGTGACGCCCCAATGTGTCGCACTCTTTGCAGGCACTCCTCTACACTTTGGGGGATGGGGAGCCGTTTGCTGGATTGGCCTGCGGGAAGGGCAAAGGTGTGATAGTCATTAGCAGGTGTTCCGGGCGACTTAAATTGTTCAGATAGCTTTTAGGCACGCACCTCAAACCAAAATTTGTTCCAGCCAGCATGCAGGGCAAATGAAGCAAGCATTTTCCCACTTTACAAAGTCATTTGCAGTGTTTATTAGGTCGTTGCTCTAATTAACAATGCAGGTAACCATTTACAAAATGGGTGGGTAATACAAAGGCATGAGCTAAGAGAAAAGCAACACTCCAAAATTAATCACATGTCATGCGCAACACGTAAACAGGCTTATTTGAGGTAGCCTGTCGAAGGTTAGTAGCAATAAGGACTGCGTGGTGCAGAATGGTACGCAGACCACATTAATTGGCTACGTCAAACTATGTACTATACAGAAAAGTGTTCTAAGATGTACAGATCGTTATCAACACGTTGCACCTTGCATTGAAACTATGGTCAACAAGCACACTTCTTGTAGCATACCATTTGATTTTCTTTATGCTTTGTAAAGTGGATTGGAAGCAAGATTGTATGTAGAGACTAACAGGTGTTGGCTGTGCAGAATGACTGAGCACATCAAAGCTCCCTGCCAAGAACATGACGCAGGTTATGTGTTATGTGCACGTTATACCTGCTCTGGCAGACACCAGACGTCGTAACTTCATCAAACTGGAGAAGCCGAGCCCGACCAAAAATTTCCTTTTTTAGTCTGTGCTGTAAACTTTATGTCTAAAAGTACATGCACTAAAGAGATTGCCAGGCTTTCTCACAGGGTTTTTATCTGGCATGCAGAAATATTGCAACCAAACTCACCTAAAGATTTATACTGGGAGGGTCCTGAAGAAGACAGTGAGCCTCTGAATCCTCCCGCCACTGTGTGTGAGAAGATATTGAAGCGAAGAGTTGTAGCATTTGTGTTTATTGCTGGCCATGGCAGGGGGTGCAGGGTGTGTGAAGATGCGATGTGGCTTTTGGTAAAGGAAAATTCATGCACTGGACCCTTTATACACATGATGAGGAGGAACCTATTAACACTTCGTGTCTCAAGCCCCGGCAAAACTTGCTGCCATGGGTCTTGTGCACGTTTGCAAGCCCAACAAAAGCCACTTCCAGGTTAACTAAACTACTCAGAAACGTATTCCCAGCTAGCAGGGAAGTTGTTTCTGAGTAGCATGCATAGCTTGATAGTCACACAAAAGCAAATGCTAGGCCAAGTAAGGCATACAAAGCAGCACTCCGCGAACCAAACACTTACATACCTCTGTGCTCCGGCTTTGCCGCTAGCGCGTCAAAATGGCTGAAATCAATGCCACCGCTGCTCTCTGCTGCTGGGCCATCCTTTGAGGAGCGCCTCCTCTTGGCGTGGCAGGCCACGAGGAGACGCCAGGGTGATGGTGATGGGACGTGTCCGCACGGTTGCTGCAGGGGTGCTGCTGATCCAGGAGGGAAGGAGGATTTGCTGCTGCTGTGAGAATGCCGGATTGAGTATGGCATGCGTCTGAGGAAGGGAGAGCATGCATGGGGATTGGTGTGAGCACTGGGAGATGACAAAGTTGAGGTGAGCAAAATCTTTTAAATATATTTAGATATTTTAATTTCGGGATGGCGTGGAATACTATTTCCGAGGCAAATGCGCCATTCGGTCCGTTGGTGTTTTTTCAATATTAAATGGGAATTAGTTTTGCGAGTCTCCGGGTGGACTTATTTCACCCGTGACATTTCCGTGAAATTGTGATCACCTGTGGTAAACTCAAACAGAATTAACTTAATTATTGACACAGCAGGTGTGTGCTGGTGGAACAGAGAGAAGGGATTGCAATTATGCCTGCCCGATGGTGTGCCTGCCCGATGGTGTTCGTGACTTGTTGATTCCTTGATATTTTGTGTGTTTGTGTGTGCGCAAGGAAATTCAACGATGATCCATCCAGCTACTGCCGCGATGATCATCCTTGCAGCCGCAGTAAATCCGCTCACAATTCCATACATCCTCTGGTACCTGGGGTTCTCGCCTCTCGGCCCAGTGGCAGGGTCCTTCGCTGCCTGGTGGCAGTCACAGTACGGTTCTGTAGCTGCTGGTAGTCTTTTTGCCTTCCTTCAGGCCTGGGCCATGGGAGGAGGCATTCTTTAGCAGATCTGACTATGGCAATGTTTGCTAGTGATGTGTGTCTAGCAAGTAGATGGGAACATATAGCTCGCTCTAGCAGATCTTTCTTAAAAGCATTGCTTTTAAATCAACGCATACTCATTGCTTTTAAATCAACACGTACTTGCTTTGTTGAGCCATCAACTTGTAATTTATTGTTGCTGCTGTCCTCGTCCTCCTTTTTAGTGCTGAACGTCACCCCTGCTAGGGACCCTGGTACAAAAAAACAAAAAATACAGCAAGAATTTGCTACAAATTAACTAGTACCGATTGACAAAGCACGTATTATGTGTGTGGTAGTAAAAGAGATCAGGGTCTGACAAGGTTCATTTGCTCTATTGGGGTTCCTCACGGCCCAGTGGCAGGTTCCTTTGCTAAATGATGTGTGGTCGCCAGCAAGTAGATAGATGGGCACATACAGCAACCACTCGCTGGAGCAGGGGCCACAAATATGAACTTTTGCACATGCCTTTCCCATTTATTTTTTTGCTTGTCACAGTGCCCCCCAGAATCGCTTTAAAAGACTAGATGCAACATCCAGCAGATGCCCAACAAAGTACTTCAGTGCAAGGTCTAATACTCAAATTTTGGTTTAAATACATACCCTACATTATCTTTATTATCCTCCCGCTGAATGCCTAGGATCAAAGCCACCTTAGCCAATATGAAAGCCTCTGCAAAAGCGACATATCCTCGTCCCCTACACATAAACCTGGCAACAGCTAGCACTTCGAAGTGCTTAAGTGCAAATTAATACCTCAAATTGCCAAAGCGTCCAATAGATTCATAATACCCAGTTGCGAAACTGAAAAGTACGCAATAAAAAAACGCATTCAACCAGCAAAGTAAACTGATCTACACAACCAAACAATCTGCAACATCAAACGTAATAATGCTCCTGTGGCATGTTTCATGCAAAAGGTCTTGTACACAACACATTCTGTTGCATACTTTACGAGTCCTGCAACAGAAAGCTTTCTCCGGCTTGCAACGCTTGACGCTGTTTCCCCTCCTGCAGCAGCAGCTTTTGACGTGCTAGGTGTGCAGCAGCAGCCTGCTTACGAGCTTTGGCCTCCCTCCGCTCCAACTGCGCACATAGGTCAGGGAGCAAGAACAAAAAGAGAGAACAAAGCTGAACAGGCAGCAGTTTTCAAGTTACAGGCCTACTGGGTCAGACGGCGCAGTTGCTTGCTGCTTTATACGGCACACTCCCCTCTTGTTGTCCTTGCTACTGCGGCAGTTGTAAGTTAAAGCATTGCCTGGCACACAGTCCATTGCAAAGCGTTATTTGTAGGGTTGGCCAGAACCATATATCTGCATCGTATATGACTGTATGTATGGTGGTTTTCCTGCTAAAAATACCATATGTAAAGAAAAAGAAAAAACTACGCAGGCAGTAAAACCACTCCCCACATAAATTAAGGAAAAGGAGCCACTTTGGTACCGAGTACCGTAAAGCTCCTCCACCGTGAAAAGGAAAGGAAAAATCAAAAGGGATCAAGAGGGTTGCAGGCTTGGCCATGTGTACACCGTACATACCCATAAACGTATGGTTCTGGTCAACCCTAGGTATCTGCATCTTTGTGGTTTTACAAAATAATTGCAGTGCAAATCTGTTGCGACAGCAAAAACAACTCCCTGAACTCATGTATCATTTACTTGTCAAAGATGACGTGTCAAAGATGGCTTAGGGTGGGCAGGTATGTGGACTCCTAGATTAATGCTGCTGAGGCTTGTGTAGCAAAAGTTCACATCATAGTTCATATTTCTCAGAACTCCCACCTGCGGCTTGAAGAGCTCTGGGAAGCGTGCCTCGTCATTGTTGCGGAACTCTATGGCATATTGATAAGGCACATCAGCCAACAAGAGAGGGTCGTTGTGGGCCAGCTGTGCGGTGCAGTGGGGTACAAAGATCAGTTTGGCAGCAAGGAAGTTAACTCGAATGTGCAGGTGTTTGAACAACTTACAGAATGCAGCTTAGTGATGAGTCTAATTCAGATTTAGTTTTATTGGTCCATGTAAATCAAATCAGTGCGTGCAAAAGTCGATTCCTCTTTTCACAGTTCCATACAAACACCACCTTATTAAGCCAAGTCGTGGGAAGAAGGCGGCCTTCACAGCACCTGAGTAGAAAACAATTGCTACGTTTGAAACACCAGAAGTCTGAATGAGACCCTGTCTCTCTCATATGATGTACAAGAGTCAACTCACTCTTATTTAGGTTGCAACAAGAAGATCAACGTTGCTTGCACTTGCGGTTGGAAAATTTGAGATTACAAGATTACAATTGTCTAGCCAAAACCTCACCTTTTGAAACCCTTGTCAATATCTGGAAGCATTTTGTCCAGGTATTATACACCATTGTGTTATTATAACTGGTAATTCCTCTAAGAAGAACAAGAAAGACTATGCAAGCAGTGTTAGTGCACATGCTTACTTGAGGGAAGTGATGACGAAACGTCAGCAACACCTAAGAGCCCTCCTTTACCTTCGTAACAGCTGAGCCACTCCAGCTACCATGCAAGAGGGGCCTACACTTAATGGTGGCACACCCTCTGTTTTCCCTTGCTGTTGCTGCAGCTTCTGCTCCATTTGAGTCGCGCTGACGAGAGGAGAGCAGAGGGCCAGAAGGCGCTTGCCCAGTTCCACCTGTGTTTAGGGCAAGATATGTTCAGACAGATATTGCAGGTCCTTCCTACTACCGTACGCCTGTGTGAGAGGATTGGCGTGGTGTAAGTGGTAAGGTAAGGGCAAATTGATCAGAGAGGTAAAGGGATTGTGGTGTGTGTTATCAGTAGTTATCAGGCAAGTACAGATCAATCCAAAAGAACAGGATTATAAATTGGTAGCAAATGCAAAGAGTGCGTTACTTCTGTGCGAAGAAAAGTTATCTTCAAGTGCATGGATCTGCAGGATGTGCTTTGTGCTCAAATCTATAAGAAGTTCCTGGTAGACAGCCTGCACGCTGCATGGACAAAATGTCATTAATTATTTTAATAAGTGCATCTACTCTCACAAACCTCAAAACACCGTACACGGAGAAGATGCCCTGTATAGCCAGAGTACCTTTCTGCAGAATGCAGGCTCCAGACCATACAGCCCCTCCATCAAAAGCCACCACCACAACCACCCATTCTAGATAAAAAAACCATAAGCCTTAAAAGTTGCATTTGTGTTTATATACCTATAGTACATACATTTTACTAGTCACACAAAATGTGCCTGTGGCCACCCTGGAAGAAACTGCTGCTCCACCTCTACTGCCTACTTGCTGCTCTCAGCAGCCGAAGAAACGCACCTGCCACCACCCTGGGAGAGACTGCCAGCCATCCCAAGTGGGGGGCCACAGGGCCCTGCTATCGCTGCTGCTACCCAAAGCACTCTTTTTGCTGTCTTGGCCACTGCTGACGCCCTTGCGGTCCCCTGTATCCCTAGATGCACCACCCTCTGCACTGCCGCTTCCTCCTGTGCTAACACTGCTGCCACTGGTACTTTTGCACTCGCTGCTGTCTGCATATTTGCGTTGCTGATCCCAGCTGCTGTGGTGCACCCAATGAGCTGGAGGCCATGCTGAGAAGGCAGCACTGGCCATGCTGCTGATGTTATTGCTGGTGCTGCTGCTGCTGGAATTAATGATCTTGCTCACAGCTCCCTGTCGTGGTGCACTAGCACACAGTGACTGAGCAGAGCAGGGAAAGCTCACCCAAGAAAGAGGATGAGGAGCAGAGCTAGCATGTGCTGAAGAGGTCAGAGGGGTACTGCTGCTGGCAAGCCCGTCTACTTGCTGCTGCATCTTTGGTAGAGAACTTGCTGAGGAGGCGGGCTCCGTGGCTGTCTGTGCTGCTGCAGCGTCAAAACGATCTGCTGCTGCTAACAGCATCTCACGCACCCGGCACACACTGCCTGTGAGGTGAGTCAATGTCTCAGACTTGGAATGCAGGCAACCTTTTTGTGCTTGCACTTTACGATCATACTTTTTGCATGTACTCAAGCAGTTTGCCGACATGGCAAGATCGAATTCAAGCACATCAGTGAGGATATGTACATATGAATGTTCCATACATACACACTTAGTGCCAGAGTTGTATCCCCAGGCTCTTGCTCAGACAAACAATCAAGTCCGCATATCCATAATTATACAACAATAACGTTGCAGCACACCTGAGCAGTGCTTCAATAAAACCCAAAACTACTTCAAACAAGCAATAAACATTGCAGCACACCAGAGCAGTGCTTGGCCCATCGCTCCACTATCCGTGCTGCCTGCAACTCCAGTGCCCCCACACTGCGTGGGGCTAGGGTAGGGGACGACGCCCACAGGTTGCACACCTGTCATGAACAAATGTACACATAAGTATAATAAGGACATAACAGATCCAGCGAGTTTCCAGCCATGCACTCCAATCTGCTCGGGGTCAGGGTAGGAAACGATGCACATAACAATACACCACACAGACAATAAAAACCAATCCCCTCTGCATTCAAGGAAACAGAGCCACAAGAATGGCTCTAAATACGCTTGGCAGTGTCTCTCTTTTTTACCTCCTCAATTATCACCTGATGCAAAAATGCTAGGTATTTGACATGCTTGGCAGGGTCTTTCTTTTTTACCCTTAACTAGTTTACAGGTCTGAGTGTTTGGCCACAGCAATTGCATGGATGCTGGCTGCTTAAACGGCTTCATTTTGTTGCAAAGTGCGCGCCACAATCTTCATCACTTGGAATGCAGCCTAAGGCGGAGTGATGTTGCTGCCTGATCACATCCATAAACCAAGCTCTGTGGGGCAGAATATATCCCATACCGTCTTGCTTCAATAAAGCAACCACACATCTGCATTGATCAAGGCAATTCCAAACCTCTTATTTGCCAAGCGTGCGGCGGTAGGTAGTACAACAGCAGCACTAAGGCACCAGGCAGCTGCTGATGAGATAGACGGCAGGCCTCATTATTCAGGAGCCGCAGAAACCTGGTCCCTCAGGTCATGCAGTTTTACTAATATTATTGCATATCATTGCATATTATTGCATATTATTGTATTTTTTTACTTTTTCCCCCACTCCCTCAGGTCATGCTGGCAACCCAACGCACCAGCACGCTGTTGCCAGGCAGCTCTATGCCAGGTGTTGAGCTCCTGCATGTGGCGGTGGACTCCTCTCCATCAGGCAGGCTCTCTACGTGCACAAAGGATCCAGCCGGCACAAACAGGGAGTCCCCCGGGTGCAGGATGGCCTCTTTCCCCTGTGCTCGGGCAAACCCGGGCCACAGCTCCAGAACGCCTGCCTCAACTTCGTCTGCCTCTGTCTCTGCTCGCGCCAGCTGGAGGTTGTACTGCTGCTGCTGTTGATGATGATGATGATGATGATGATGATGGTGTTGCGGTTGCACCTCCTGCAGCGTCATTTGCTGCTGTTGTGAGGTGGTTTCGGAGTCAGTTGCACGCAGATGATGACCTTGCTTGGGAGTTGTGTTATTTGTAGACGAATTTGCTTGTGTGTCCGGCTGAGGTGCAGAATGCTGTTTTTTAGCACAGGCTGATGGCTTGAGAGGGCGAGGGCGGCAAGCTGTTGCAGCGACGCCTGGAGCACTGCAAATAAGGATGTGCATGTTTCCATTAATAGATGCAATGTGCAGGCTTATCTAGGCATGGCAGGGCTTAGTAGGAAGACCGTGTTTCAAAGTTGTAAGTCCGACGGCTGCCTTTCGAAGAGGTGCAGCTGATAAGCAGTGCAGGTTTCTGCCTGCTCCCTCAGCGGGGTTGTGCGTAAAGCAACTGTATAACCTCAAGGCAACAGAGGACAAAGCAACAGCTTGCTTACCTGTAGCCATCATATGGATGATCATTGGGGAAAGGGGATAAGCAATCCAGCGCGTACTTTGCCTCCACTACCACCACATGAGTTGCTCCAGACACCTGTGTGAGGTGATTTGTATAATTTGATTATTTGTAATAAGCTTTTCTGTCAGAGGGTGACCAAGCAATTAGACCTTGGTTTTAGTAATTGGCCAGTTTTTTGGTAAAGCATGTGATGCTGTCATAAGTGCAAAAGGAGCTGCATGTTTGCTTCACATAATGACTTATCTCCCTTGCTTGATTGCGGGCGTCCCGGCCAAAACCATAAGTATGGAAAGTTTTTAGTTAATTGCAACCTGATATGTGTGATTTCAGGTCTTGTTACGCACTTGTCTTCGTATTTTTACAGTCTACTTTAGGCCTACTCAAAGTCCTTGTTGTAAGGTTGTTTAATGTCTTGTAAACACATGAAGTAACTGAGACGCCTGGTAAAGGAGTCTGTGTGTGGGATCAGCAGATGACCAATGCAGCCCTTTGAATGAACTGAGCACAAAAGCACAACTAACACACCTGTACAAGGAGTCTGTCTGTGGGTTCTGCACGCAGAGGCTCCAAACTGCCTGCTGACCACCATCGAAGGGCCACAGAGGCTCCACTGCACCAACCCGGCTGTGCTAAGCTGCTGGCCAGGGTGGCAGCTAACGCTGCAGCGTCTGCTGGATTTTGCTGCGGCACAGCACCCTGCAAAAAGTGTGCTCGTGCAGGGAAAACCAAGGTATGAATTGCTGCATTCCTCCTACGCAAATGTAACTTATCTCCATGCCTTGATATATTATTATGTAAAAAGCGTGGGAGCTGCAAGTGTCATGCTATGTTGCAGTGATCAAACTGTTCAGGAGAGAAATGGTGATCTTAAAGTATGGCCTTGTTTCCCTAGCAAATTCACCGCCATGCCGGCCATTCACAAAGGTTCAACTGGAGAAATATAAGGGGTTTCCTTTCTTGAATTAAGTTTAAATCATAAATTCACATTTCTTGTGCACTGATAATGAGCGTGTATCTTGGCCCATCTTATTTCAAATGAGCCGAAAAAGTAGCCTCTTAAGCACGTCAGGTCTAACGGTGTAACTGAGTTGGAGGCTGCCAGATGCCATCCGTAGACAGGCCCTGTTTTGGTTGAGCAAAGGAATCATTCGTCCACATCCTTTCAAACAGAAAACCAGCTTTTTACCACCTTCTGACATTAAATCATCAATGACCTCCTGTTCCATGTCTTACCTGCGCTGCAGCAGCTGCCAGCATCGGTCGCAGTAGCAAAGAACCTGGCAGCCACACACAGAGCAATTGCATGGCCTCTTCAAGCGCTTTACCCCCGCCCCCCTTCCTTTCCCCCTCTGTGCCTGATCTTGGCACACTGCTTAATTTTAACCCAGCCCCAGCAGCTGCACCCCCGCTCTTGTCAGCAGCAGTGTTTGCTTCTGTGAGAAAAGTAAAGGTGACAACATTACTGTCCGTGTGAAGTACCAAAAAGGATTGCATAATATGTCTCATTACGGGGGGAACTGGATTGGGTATACAAAAACACTAGAGAGAAAAGGCTAATCATTTGGCTAACAACACAGAAACAAAGCTAGATTACAAACATTATGCAGTAGAAACTCAGCTCGCACCAGGAGAATGACCAAGGCCTGATCATGTGGCAAAAGACAGTGATAAATCTGGCCTGCAACCATGATGCAGTACACACTCAGCTCTCACCAGGAGAATGACCAAAACGTATGGCTGCCTCGGGGGCAATCTGCATTTCCCAGGGCATGCCAGCATAGCTAGGAGGAAAAGGAGATGGTGGTGGTGGTGCCCCTGTTGCTGCAGCTGATGTGCCTGCTGTGAGTGGTGGGGGTGCTGCTTCTGCTGCTGCTGCTGCTGACACTGCTGCTGCTGACGCCGCTGCCTGTGCCACTGCTTGACGTATGGCTAAAGGGGGTGGGGTGAGCGTTGCCAGGGGCACCTCGGCTAGCAGTCGCTGTGAGGGCCAGGAAGTCAAGCACTGCCTGAACTCTTTAAAGCCTGGGGATGTGGTAAAAAATCACCGGGAGCACATTTGAGTGAAGGTGAAGTGGAGTTGCTAAGGAATCGTTGGATGTAGTCATGATGCAAATCTTGCTGTATGCCAGTGAAAAAGCACCACCACTCTTGTGTCATTCATACCAAAACAGCCAGCTATCAATACATTTGAGCTGGGCATGCCCACACAATTGCTTGTTGTCGCATACCCCTTCAGGCATCTGTGCCATCTGTTTGGAGAGCTTTTATGGGGACAGAGGGTCAGATCTCCTTTCACGTCCAAGACGCATCAGAGCAGTGGAAACTTTCTACTTCCAGATATTTGTGCAGAAATGCTGATCGTACACAGACGCAAATGCCACCTAGGTACCCACCTCCGGCCAGCCTCAACTGCCGCCATTCTGGTTGTTTGATGTGATACCATCCCCCACCACCGCCTGCACAAACGTCAACGTCAATTCCCAAATGTGTAAAAATGAACATAATATGTTTGCACAGTGATTTCTTTCCTCCAGATAATCATCAGTTGCCAAGCCACCGCTCAACAGCTCACTGTCCTGATGAAAGGCAAACAAAAGGAAACCTATAGTGCAGCCTGTATGCGGCAGCGATCACCTGGTGCAGCAGCCATTGTGTTTTTTGCTGTCTCGGTACGCAGAAACCTGTTGTAGTGTGGAAGAAATTAAGTGGTCAGTCCTTAGATTAGAAAGGTATAGACAAAACCATCCATTTCTTGTGCAGAGTAATCCGAGGCTCTCCCTATTATTGTGTGAACACCTACAACTGACTACAGGGTGCACTTTTTGAGGCAGAGGTGTTGGCTAGTTATGGCACACCTGAAGAAGGGCCCTCCCACACATGTGACCTCCAACGGCTGTTGCTGCCGCTGCTGCGGCTGCGGCTGCGGCTGCCGATCTGAGTACTTCTTCTTGTCTACTTCTGCTGCTTGCTGCAAAACCTTCCCAGTCTGGTCTTCCTGCAACAAATTCCGCCTCTTCCTGGCCCAAGGCTGGACATCCGCCACAGCTCCATCTGCCGCTGCTGCCTCTTCCTCTTCCGACTCCCACCACTCATCATCTGCTGCTTGATGGGGTTTGCCCGCTGCTGCGTCTGAGTGCTCTCTACCTACCATTGGCCTCTCTATTTCAGTTCGCTCCCTGCTGCTGCTGCTGCTGCCGGTGTTCTCTGTCGCCCCTGGTTGTTGACAATCAACGTGCTCCGCCTCTGTTGCTGGTGTGACTATCTGGATGGTTGTAGGACATTGAGGTAGAGAGGAGGAAAAAAGGTTAGATTAAGTACACCCTTGTTTTGTGAAATAAAACGTACAGGCTCGAGGGACAAACTTGTACCTGGTCAGCCAGCACCGATCTGAGGCCCAGCACGCACAGCATGAGTGGCTCACAATCCTGCCCGCGCATCGCGAAAGGTACGGAGTTGTTGATGTGCTGGTATACCAAGTGTGCTCCAGGAGGACACGCTGCTTCCCCAGATCTCGCTCCAGCAGGAGGAGCCGCGGTGAGGTAATGATGGGGAGCGTGCAGATCATGAGGACTACCTGCCACTGCTTGTGACTGGGGCTCAAGCCCTTCGGAATTGTGAGCTGGAAGGGAGGTGAGGCTGCAGTAGTTTGGGGGATGGAGCACAGGCAAGGGAAGCAGGCTGGAGTGCAGCACACGGGGGAAGCGGCCCTTGTGCTCAATCATTTCACAGAGGGATACACGGTTCGTGAATCGTTTTTCAGGATCAAATTTGATCCTTCCAAGAGCTTGACAATTTGTTTTCTCGTTTCTTTCGGTTCAAAATCTTACATCAAATTTCGTATTAAATAGCACAGCATGATCAGGCGGAAATTGCTGCGCACCGCCACGAGGTCGTCGGTGTTGCCAGCGCCCTCCTCCTCATCCGATGGACTTGCTGGTGCTCACTTTGCTTACAGCAGTAGCCCTGATGCAGCAACAGCAGCAGCAGCATCAGGACCACCACCACCACCACAGCACCCACCTCATGAAAAAGGAAAGCAGCCTGGTCAAGGCCGGTCCAGGCCATCCTCCACCATGCTGGCCAGGGGGGAGGGAGGAGGGACCACGGATGCTACGCCTGGGAGCAGCAGACCTAGGCCTAGGCCTGCTGCTCCCCCTTCGCACCTGGCGAGCGGGAGGCCAGCAGCACTGACGGACTTGGCCATGGAGAACGCGCCCACGAAAGTACTGGAACTGATTGGAGACCCACGCAGGTACATATATATACGTGTGTGTGAATCACGTCATTGCAAGCATGCGCCCACAAATTGACTAGGACAGCGCGTCCAAAATTACAACTTGTGTGCTCTTTTCAACTCCGCACGCCTTCATGCACACACACGCCTGTACACACACCTGTACACACACACATCCATACAGTGGTGTGTCCGACGACGTCTCGCGCAACCCTTTTGGAGCTTTAACTGTGGACATGATTCACTACCAGCCTGACAACGAAGTGTACTGGTGCGTGCGCATATGGAAATGAGGTGCAACAGCATAGACTTGAGAGCACGTATAACCGTGTGCATAAGTGTGTGTGTGTGTGTGTGAGAGTGAGTGTGCCTATATGTAGAGCTCAAAGTTGGTACGGTACTACTTGGCAGGGAGCATTTCAGACACGTGTACGTCCGGCTCTGGCTAGCCTGTGCAGTGTTGCTTACTACGCTGAAGCACAAGCATCCCTGCTTCATATTGCTTACCATGCTTCAGCTCAATCACCCGTATTTCAGTGTTACTGACAACTGGTAAGCCAACCTTACCAAACTTTGCTTTATGTGTTGGTTTGTTAGTTTCCTACTCTGGTATGCCATGCAGGCACAAGCACGAGCTTGTTTGGAGATCAGATGAAGGAGGGGCCCCGTGACTTTTGAGTATTCTTACTCCGTTTATGATTTCTCTTGCACTCACGCCATGCAGGTACAAATACGAGCTTAATGGAGATCAGATGAAGGAAGGGCCCTGTGACTTTTAAGTGTTGCTTACTCCGTTTATAATTTCTCTCGCACTCACGCCATGCAGGTACAAATACGAGCTTGATGGAAATCAGATGAAGGAGGGGCATCGTGACTCCCGTCTGTCTGAGTACACCAAGAACCTGATGTACTTGTTGAGAGCAAAGGAGCCCAGCAGGTGATTGGGTTTGAGAACTAGGTTTGTGGTGTCTTTATATGTTCAAATGACTTTCTGGCGTCGAAATCTATCAAGAACCCGATGTACTTGTTGAGAGCAAAGGTGCCCAGCAGGTGATTGGGTTTGAGAACTAGGTTTGTGGTTTCTTTATATGTATATGGTTTTCTTGCGTTGAAATCTTGACTAATCTCTAATTTGGCTTTTCAAGAGCTGAAGTTGAAAGCCTCTTCTTTATCTCCAATCACTGAACTGCCCCCACATTCCTTTAGCGCTTTTGTGCAGGTGTCAGGTAGACTGCGGATGCGCTGTCCAAATAGTTTAAAAATTGCAAACCCTTCATAATCCTTTTTGTGTGTACGTATGCATATATAGGTGGACTGTGGATGCGCTGTCCAAGAAATTTAGAATACGCAAGCAGCGTGTGCTGGCCATCCTGGCTCTGAAGGTGCGCCACTTTGCATAAGCAGGAAGCAGGAAGTGTGTGGATGTGGTGTACTCATTTAACAGGACTTGCTGTGGAATTTCAGCTTATAAGCTGTGTGTGTGCTGGCCATCTTGGCTTTGAAGGTGCACCACTTTGCATGAGCAGGAGGTGTGTGGATGTGGTGTGTTTCATGTAATAGAGCGGCATGTTTAACAGAGTTTCTGGTAACAGAGCGTAAAATATCAGCTTGCAAGCAGCATGTGCTGGCCGTCCTGGCTCTGAAGGTGCGCCACTTTGCATAAGCAGGAAGTGTGTGGATGTGGTGTGTTTTATGTAACAGGGCTTGCTGTAAAATTTCAGCTTACAAGCAGCGTGTGCTGGCCGTCCTGGCTCGGAAGGTGCGCCACTTTGCATAAGCAGGAAGTGTGTGGACGCGGTGTGTTTCATGTAACAGGGCTTGCTGTAAAATCTCAGCTTACAAGCAGCGTGTGCTGGCCATCCTGGCTCTGAAGGTGCGCCACTTGGCGTAAGCAGGAAGTGTGTGGATGTGGTGTGTTTCATGTAACAGGGTTTGCTGTAAATTTTAAGCTTACAAGCAACGTGTGCTGGCCATCCTGGCTCTGAAAATGCGCCACTTGGCGTAAGCAGGAAGTGTGTAGATGTGGTGTGTTTCATGTAATAGAGCGGCATGACTAACAGAGTTTCTGGTAACAGAGCGTAAAAATTTCAGCTTACACGCTGTGTGTGCTGGCCATCTTGGCTCTGAAGGTGCGCCACTTTGCACAACTAGGAAGTGCGTGATGAGTTGCATGGAATTGGGCTTGCTTTAAACATAAAGCGTGCGAGCTATGTGTGCTGGCCATCTTAGCTCTGAAGGTGCCCCACTTTGCACACGCAGGAAGTGTGCGATGTAATGCGTATAGCCAGGTCGCTGTTTCTTTAACTGCAAGCTGTGGGTGCTGACCGTCCTGACAAGCACTCGAGCTCAGACACTTCTGCACAATTCAGTTTTGGCACAAGGCAGGCATCTTCCTTGCAGGAACTGTAGCAATATGTTCAACATCTTGCCTCGAGTTTGCTTTGTTTCGCACTTAAAAAAAGGAGAGCTGTAACCCAGACATAGGTGTGCTATTTGTAGGGTTGGCCAGAACCGTATATATACACCGTATATGACCGTACATTTGGTGATTTCCCTGCCAAAATTACTGTATATACACCGTATATATATGGCTTTGGCCAACCCTAGCTAATTGGCCCAAATGTAAAGCACACCACATCTGAGACGGCAATCATACATGTGTGCGCTTATTACACAGGAAATGGAGAGCCATGACCTGGACCGGACCTTAGCGCAGGGGGGGCCTATGTCAGCGTACGCCTGCAAGGTGCACCTGAACGATCTCAACCTAGACCCTGCCACAGGTGTGTGTGTATGTGTTTGTGTGTGTGTGTCCGTGTGTGTGTATGTGTGGTGTGCGTGTGTTGTATGTGTGGTGTGCGTGTGTTGTATGTGTATGCGTATGTGTGTGTATATGTGTGTGTTGTGTATGTGTGTGTGTGTGGTACGCGTGTGTTGTGTGTGTATGCGTATGTGTGTGTATATGTGTGTGTTGTATGTGTGTGTGTGTTCGCGCGTGAGCGCTTGCATGCGTGCTATGTACTCCCAGTTATGAACATTGCAATGATTGATGTATGCGGTGGCTATACACTCCCATTGTCATAAAGCTCCTGTTATTTGCCTTTACCCACCCCTAGTTGGCGGTTACAACTCAAGTTTGACGTGTCTATATACTGTCATGTGACGCACACACAGTTGTGAGTGTGATTTGTGCATATGGTGTGAATATTGTGCGTCCTGTTCAGTGTTGCAAGGCCTCACTCCAAATGCTGACATCACAGTGCACACGTGCACAATTCTGTTGGCACGCATGGCAAGGCCTGCATAGCTGGGCACGCGCTGCTCCAAATACTTGTATGGCAAGCACGTTGAAACCCAATGAGCTGATGGGCACATCAGTATCCAGAGATTAGCTCTTAGGGCACCCCTGCATGAATGAAACAACTTGAGTTCATGCAGACTAGGCCTTAGCAGCTGGGTGCTGACAAGGAGATGTGCATAACGCTATAATCACGCAGGGGAGCCTTAGGAGCTAACTTATGCTAGTGATGTGCACAATTTGAACTCATGCAGACTAGGCCTTAGCAGCTGGGTGCTGACAGGGAGATGTGCATAACGTTATAATCACGCAGGGGAGCCTTAGGAGCTAACTTATGCTAGTGTTGTGCACAACTTGAATTCACGCAGACAAGGCCTTAGCAGCTGGGTACTGACAGGGAGATGCGCATAACGTTATAATCACGCAGGGGAGCCTTAAAAGCTAACTTATGCTAGTGATGTGCACAATTTGAACTCATGCAGACTAGGCCTTAGCAGCTGGGTGCTGACGAGGAGATGTGCATGACGTTTTAATCTCGCAGGGGAGCCTTTGGAGCTTGGAACTGACGAGATGCGGCGCCTGGAAAACGATGCCGCACGCGCTGCTGTTAATCCCCCTTTGCCTGTCAGTGTGCTGCAGAGCGGGCAGGTGAGCAGCGTGTGTGTGTGTGAGTGTGTGTGTGTGTTTGTGTGGGTGTGTGTGAGGGAGAGTGTGTGTGTATGTGTGTGTGTGTGTGTGTGTGAGAGAGAGAGAGAGAGAGAGAGAGAGTGAGAGGGAGGGAGAGGCTGACTTTGCTTTACATAAACACACAGCAAGTTCGTTAGGAAAAAAAGAGTGAAATTTATTCGGCAAAGTAGCCCCTGCACACAACGTTTTGTCTAACGGCTTTCCGCTGCTGCTACCTGTTCTTGCAAAAGAGCACAACGCCTAACCTTATGCGCTGTCACTATCAGCAGCAGGGCCTTTCGTCTTCATATCTACACGCACACCACATACATGAACTTTACACTGCACACACACACATACACATACACACGCAAACACACAGAGACACACACACATTCACTCACTCACACATGCGCACACACACACTCACTCACTCACACGCGCGCGTGCACACACACACACACACACACACACACGTGTGAACACATACGCATGACACAGGGTTTGACCCCAGCAGCAGCATCGGCAGAAGCAGACCCCTCAGTGCTCCCATTGCATAATGCCCTCCCTAGGTTGGCCATCATGTCGCACCAGGTGATTCTTTTGCGTGTGTTTGTGGTCATATGGGTGGGTTTGAGGGCATGTTTGTGTGTGTGTTTGTGTGTGTGCATGTGTGGCTGTGGGTGTGAGTGTGGGTGGGTGTGGGTGTGGGCGTGGGCGTGGGCGTGGGCTTGAGTGTGAGTGTTAGTGTGAGTGTTGGTGTGGGGGGAATTTGGGTTTTCTTGTACTGTGTGCGTGCGTGGATGTGTGCTTGTTTGCGTGTAAGTGTTGTTTGTGTCTGCATATGTGTGTCAAATTGCACTTGTCGGATTGGTACATTATACTGCACGCGTGTGCGTTCATCATGTCCATGTTCCAGTCCATAGACGTTCCAGTCCATGTTCCAGTCCATGTTCCAGTCCATGTTCCAGTCCATGTTCCAGTCCATAGACGTTCATCATGTCCATGTTCCAGTCCATAGACGTTCCAGTCCATGTTCAAGTCTATGTTCCAGTCCATGTCCATGTTCCAGTCCATAGACGTTCATCATGTCCATGTTCCATAGACGTTCCAGTCCATGTTCAAGTCCATGTTCCAGTCCATGTCCATGTTCCAGTCCATAGACGTTCCAGTCCATGTTCCAGTCCATGTTCCAGTCCATGTCCATGTTCCAGTCCATAGACGTTCATCATGTCCATGTTCCAGTCAATAGAGTTATGGTAGACCCAGCAGAAGCTTCTCAGTAGCTCAAGAAGCATCTAAATCATAGCTTAGACCTCTTTGTTAAGACAAACACTTCTAATCAAATGGCTTGCACTTGCACTCATGCTTCCTGCAACCTTTCTATACAGCGCAGGTCATACTGTAACTGCTCAACACGCTGGTGCTTGTGGTTTTAGCACGCGTACACACACACACACACACATACGCACACACATGCACACACACACACACACACAAATACACACACACACAAATACACACACACACAGACAGACAAAGACATGCTTTTTGCAACCTTGCAATAAATCGCAGATCCAGCTGGAGCTGCTCAACGTGCTGAAGCCTTTAGGCTACGACCTCGGCCGCCTCAGATCGCAAGTGCAGTCTGGGCTAGATCAAGTGGAGCAGCGTCTGCGGGCGCACCTTCCTGCTGGCTGCTTTGACACGCAACAGGTGTGAAGGCCACTCAGCTAAGTGTTCATGCTGGCATGTTTGTTTATGCTGTGACGCTTGTTGGGGCTGAGGATGAGCATGCACAGGCATTCTATATAAGGAGGCTGATGTCCGTTATGCAAGCCTCGCATGGCTGATGTACAGTCACTAGGGTGGCCAGAAACATACATATACATATATATATCTCAGCAGATGAGAGATTGCACAACACTCCATTCGATAGAGTCAATGCTAACACAAGTACACCACCAGCGTTACCTATATATATATATATATATATATATTTATAATATACGGTGCATGTACAGTATATTTGGCAGGGAAATCACCATATTTACGGTGTAAATATACGGTTCTGGCCATCCCTAACGCTTTGATGCATGGTGTAATTGGGAATTTGACTTCGATCTTTGGAGGCGCAATCAAATTTAGTGCATTTGCTAGTAGGAGCAGTCATCGCCTTCCTTTGACCTACATAGTTGTCCAGGCTGGCGTCTTTTCTCTTTTGGGGTCATGGCATGAATAATCAAGAACTTGACGTGTGGCGTGCATACATGCATGCATGCACACACACATGCTGCTGACAAAGCGTCAAGCTGCTTCAAAGGGCATTGAAGCAAAGAAGCAACAGCTTGTGCTGCAGCAGTCTCAACGCGATGTCGTGCGTGCGCACTGACAAAGCGTCTAGTCACCTGCCCATTTTCCGCACGTGCTACGCTAGAAATAGATTGCACACACGAGGCACGTGAAAGAGCTACATGCTAAAATGCGAATGCACATTTGTTGACACACACACACACACACAGCACACAGCACACAGCACACAGCACGTGCACACACATCACACAGCACATGCTGTGCCATGCGCGGCCTGAAGTGAGCAGTGCAGGCAGGACTACAAGCAAACAAGGAAGGAGGGGTGCTAGCTATCAATGTTTCATACTTGCCCGCATGCGTTTCGCACCATGTCATGTCATGCACAGTCCGAAGAGGGCGACAAGAATGGGAGCGTGAGCCAGCAAGAGAAAGGGAGTGATTTCAGCCATGGGTATTCATACTTGCGCGCAAACGGTTCACACCATTTCGTGTCATGCACAGTCGGAAGAGGGCAACGATGGCAATGGGGCAAGCAAAACAGGGGCAAGCAAGCAGTGCATGCACAATAACATTTCACACCATTTCAAGTCATGCACAGTCTGGAGAGGGCAATGATGGCAATGGGGCAAGCAAAACAGGGGCAAGCAAAACAGGGGCAAGCAAGCAGTGCATGCACAATAACATTTCACACCATTTCAAGTCATACAAAGTCAGAAGAGGGCAATGATGGCAATGGGGCAAGCAAAACAGGGGCAAGCAAGCAGTGCATGCACAATAACATTTCACACCATTTCAAGTCATGCAGAGTCGGAAGAGGGCAACGATGGCAATGGGGCAAGCAAAACAGGGGCAAGCAAGCAGCGCCTGCGCAAAGACATT
>Ga0307942_1000611_pt1 | contig 25456 bp, 25 predicted proteins | sample OrgLakmetagen175_FD_201846 | JGI IMG/M metagenome (GOLD analysis project Ga0307942, IMG submission 201846) | Saline water microbial communities from Organic Lake, Antarctica - #175 | ecosystem: Environmental > Aquatic > Non-marine Saline and Alkaline > Saline | place: Antarctica: Organic Lake... | reverse complement strand
CCCCCTACACACACACACACACACACACACACACACAAGTGTGCACACGCACACGCATATACCCACACACCACACACACACACACACGCGCACACACACATACACACACACACACACCAGTGGAATTTGAAGTGGAAACACACAAAGACTATTTCTAATGGGGCCAGAACAAACCGTTGTCAAAACGCCTGTGAGCACCTCACGCAGACTAGCACTTCCCTAATTCCCAATTGGTGGAGCGTGCTTGCTAGAAACGCACCATCTTAGCAACCAACTGTAACATCCATGCCAGGCAGCACCGTTCAACAAAAGAAACACACACATGAACACACAATCACTTGAACATGTCACCCCCGATTGGTGACAAACCGCGCGGACAGCAGCTGCAGCAAGGGGGGGAATGCTGGTGTGATTGGCCCTCCTGCAATTTGAGGATTAGCTGATGCACTCAATCTTGTACTTGTGATTTGATCTGACGAATACTTGCCTATCGTAACAAAAAGAATTCGAGCCATTTTGCTTGTATGAGTAGGGACGACCGCCGGCCCTACCCCTAGCACCCCAACCTCAATTCCACCCTGCAAGAAGTTGCCAGTGCTCGTATTGACTCCAAAATAGGTACCCATTGTAAACCCCAAAATATGAACGGCTTAATGCACAATCAAGCGACCAGGCTACCAGCCAGCCGTCAGTGTGCTATTACTTGTGCCACGTCAGGTATCATTTGTGTGGTTTTCCATTGAGACGAACGAATGGTCGATGACCCAAAATATATCACTGGAAATTACAAGCAAGATTTCAATCCGCCGAAAAGGACCGAAGAAATCAAAGTTCAGCAAAAGCAGGGTTGCAAAGGACCACAGGACCTCGCTAAAAGTTAAGGTGGATTTTTGAGACTCTGTATGGAAAATTCCTCCGCGCCCAAAGCTTTTCCAAGCTCAGTCAACCTGTTCTTCAAGCGAATACGAGGCGTGTCATCTTATGCCGACATGTTTCAGAGCAGGCGCAAAAATTGATGATTAAAGAGACGACAACCTGTTCCATTCACTGGCACAATATGCGTAGATGCGTAGTACAAACAAAGCAAGCAAAGCATTTTGGGCGTCCAGCTTATTTGCTTTAGCTGGTGGATAACTTCACTCGTTCCCAAGGCAAAGAGCAAGTAAATTGTCGAGGTCCTCTCCATTGTCCTGGAGAGGGGGTTCTGTTGGAGGGGCATACACAGGGCCCCTCTCATACTTCTGCTGCTGTGGCGGCTGCTGGTGTGAATGATACAGAGTAGCACGATACTGCTGGGACGCTGCTTGCTGTGCTGCTAGGGCTTCTGCTTGCTGCTGGGCAGCAAGGGTTTGTGCCTGCTGCTGAGCATACTGACGCTCCTCCTCCCTGCGTCTGTAGAGGGAAAAGGCATGTGTCAAGCATGAGCAGGGAAATCAAGACATCAAGCATGGTCCATACCATATATCAAATATCAGACTGGCACTTTTTTACTAAAGAGCGACAGTACCCTGCCTACTTCTCCAGCTTTTGATTACCGCTTTCACCTTGCTTCCTCCAATTCCAGCTGATGACCATGCTCAGCCATCAAAGCCATCTCATTAGCATGGTGGATTGCAGACATGTGCTTGCTCAGCTCACTCACGTACAGCTCACTCTGCAAAGACAAAGCAACAAACATAATGTCGTGATGCGAAACCCTGTTGCAACAACGCTACTACAGCGCTATTACTAGTAATATCCCGGTAAGGTGTTTTACTTTGAAGACACGTAATTTTAGCAGCATAATTCCAGAACAATTAATGCCACCTGCAAGCACTGCCGGCCTTACCAGCTCATCAGGCAGGTTTGACATGTAGGCAATGACCTCTTCCGGCACGCCGGCTGTAAAATCAATGGCCAAGGAGCCAAAATCAAACACAGCATCAGAAGCGCCAGGAAATGAGCCCCAAGAGAGAACACCGTGTGCCTGCACGCGTTTAGACAGGGTGGTGTGTACTGAAGCTGGTGTTCACTCATGCACCACCTGCATGTGTTTAGACAGGATGGTATTAACATAAGTCGGTGTTCACTCACGCATCACCTGCACGCATATAGACAGCATGGTGTTAGCTGATGAGCAACTGGTGTCCTGTCCCACACCACCTGGTGTCAGGCAATTTAATATCAGTGCCGGCAAAGCAATCTGCTGGAGGCCTAGAGGCTCACATCTAGTTCACCCGAGATGCACTGGCTCATGAAACGTGCATACATGTTTTCAACCCCCCACCTGGAAAGAGCATACCTTGCAAAAGAACTCCTACCAACGTCTCGAGAAATATCTTGTTGTAACAGCCGTCCCCCCTGTTCTTTGGGGCCCCAAGTCTTTCAGTCTGGGCCGAGGCTGTGGGAGTTTCTTCATGCACAAAGCCAAACAACTGCCATAGTAGGCCCAAACTAGGAACTTCAATCTCTGAACAACAGAGCCCCAAAACAGCAGAAAACCAGCAGTGCCAAAGAAGATGGGACCTATACAATTTTGGGGCCGTTAGCCCGAGATTGCCCCCCTTGTATCCTAACCTTCAGAACCTCACGCAAAAAAAAGGTTTCAGCCTGCCCCTTTTTACAGAATGCATAATTCTTTCATGCAAGAAAACAACTTTCAGGGGAGCTGTAAGCGCACACTCGTGCACTAACCACCACTTCAATACACAGCCCAAGCCTTTGCCAGTGCACTTTATAACTTCAGACATGCTAAAAAATGCATAATGCGGTACATGAAGATGCGTGCCTAGGATCATTTACTTGTGTTGCCTTAACACACTCCGTGGCCTGATTCCGTGCAGATCTGTGACCAGACACAGACCCCCTCTTCTCACAGACACTCTCAATCTGTGCCAGGGTTGCTCAGTTTGTTTTTCTAGAAGCAAAGTTTCGTTAATTTTAAAAGTTTAAATTCATCGATTTGTTTGAACGATCCCATGTGCGATTTTATTAACTTACTGGTATACGACTGCAAATTTCGCCACGTTTTGACTTTTTGGCAATTTCCCTTCCAAAAGCGACCTTCCACTGAGCTTTTAATGCCTAAGTATTTACTGCACTTGTGTACTAAATACTCTAAACGAACTGAAAACCAATAGGGTGGTTTGGGGCAAATCAGGCCCATTTTGGATCGAATTTGGCACATACTCCCAGTTTCGTTTAAATACGATGGAATATGTCTTTTGTATTTGACTCATATTTTACCGTTGGCGGTTTAAAAGTCTGTTTAACCCATTCCTGTGATACGTTTTCCTAGACTAGATTTTGTTCTATCAAAATCCCCAGACCCTCCCCAATGACCTTCTTTGACCCGTACAACTACCAATCGCGGGTCTTAATGTCAAGCTTTGTGCAGACATAAGTTTGTCTAATTAAAGCAATGGCGTGAAAGAACCCTCAGGATATGATTGTTTTGTATTATTACTGCTTTACTCCAGCCATAATATTGGCTGCCATATCATTATGAGCGGTGATATTCTTGATATTCTTACGTGCGTAATGCAATTTGAGAGTAACCCTGAACAGTACCTCTCCTTGTACAATTTGGCAATGTTTCAATGCAGTTTATAAAAGCAGGTCGTTGAGGGTTCAAGCTAATGAATCAACGATCATAATAAAGTAGGATGGCATTGTCACGCCTCCGAAAAGTGATTCAGTTACGAAGATGATATACCTCTCTATGAAGAATTCCTTCTTCCTTCACGTACAAAATTGTAGGGTGAGTTTCATGAAACTGAGTGATGAATAAGTAGGGTCAACACGTGACGTACCAGAGGAGGAGGTTGAGAATGAAGAGCTTGAGGAGCAGGAGTAGCTGATAGGCCATGCGGATCAGGAACAGAGTAACCAACCGTGGACACGGGGGGCGAGAAAGCCTGCACATGAAGCTACCGATATGAAAGGGAGGGTAAGAGTCGATAATTGGTTGTGGCATACAACGTGAGGGAAGCACGTTTGGAACATTAGTTAAAAAAAACAGGGCGGCCTCTTATTACAATCAAACTTGAAATGGCAGGCAAACACAACCCCCTTTGCATGTGCCTACAAGGCAACGTGCGGGAGCGGCTGGATTTCAGGAACAAGGATCAATCAAAGAGCGACTCACCGGGGAGTTTGTGCCTTCATCGCTCTCGTCGTCACCACTCAGGTTATCACTGTCGTATGCCCCTCCAATTAATAAATTATACCTGCATGTGAGTAGTAACAGCAAGGCATCCAAGGGGGGTTCCAAAATCATTATACCTTTCTCCCGAGGCTCACACCGATATGCAGACGGGAAGATGCTGGGACGCTTGTGCAACCAGAAAACGAACATATACAATCCAGTGTAAGTAAGGCACATACTTCCTGCAAATTTGGTAGATATGGCGTATGCCTGGATGTGTGTGATTGCTCAACGTAGGAAAGTATGCCATGTGCATGCTCTTTGTATGCAAGCATCCAGCATAAATGCTAGGTAGGACGTAACGCCTGCCAGATGACGCGAAGGCAAAATTGCTTGGTAGTGAGGAGGGAGTGGAGCTGAGCCATTCACGTTTGGCCAGCCACTGTATGACCTTTTTATACTTCTGATTTTTGCATACATCCCACACCAAAAGTATACAACTTCATCAGCCACAGATTGCCAAAGAGGAGGGTTGGCCGGAACTATGTACATGCACCATAAATGACCAACCATACGTGAGGTTATTTCCTTACCTTAGACACACCATATACATGTATATTTGTATGGCCTTGGCCAACCCTATCAAAGGAAAACATATTGACGTTGCCAGTGTCCATTTTCCTGCAAAAAACGAACATAACCCACCTGTTCACGTCTGTGACGTAATTAGCTTCACCAATTGCCTGGCATGCAATGTGGGGCAACTGCTCCAGATTAACGGGCATCTTAGAAGGCGTTGGAGCAGAACCGTTCGAAGGAGTGCCATTCCCTTCTGCCGGCACAGCAGCTACTGCTGCTGCCTCCTGTAAATGCTTAGTTGCCTTAGATTTCCTGCATGACGAGAGGATTGTGATGCATTTGTTTATCAAAAGAAAAGCCCTGTTTATTGCCACACATCGAGGCACAAGCTCCATGCTGAGATGCCATCAACTTCGATTTTTAATGGCTTATCAAACAAGTTCCTTGGATGTGATGCACCTACATTTCAATTAATGAATAGGGCAACACTAGCCATCCCTCTTTTGTGTTTAAATCTCCATCCATTGTTCCATGGAATTCTACATTCTCCTCCTTCCTTTCGGCCACTCACTTTTTTGCAGGCTTCTTTTTCTCTTCAAATTCCATTCCTGGGATCGCTAGCTTTTGCTGAGGCTGGGTTATCCCTCGAAGCCTTTCGAGCACAGAATCCCCTTGCGTGGCTTTGGTTGCTTCACGACATGCTTGCACCTGGGTTAGTGCAGGGCAAATCATACACAAAAATCACTTGCGACAGTAACGTGAAAATTGAAATGGAGCAACGGCTCGGTTGAACGTTGCAGTTTCATCATCATGGAGCACAGCACAAATGCATATAAAGTGGGCAGCTTGCAGTTCAAACTTCACAATCCAAAAGGCTCTTTAATTGAGTTGAACCCAGGCGCCCATTTGCAGTCTCACCTGACGTAGAATTTGTTCCTGGCTGATTGGTCTGGCTGGCTTGGGGGGATTGGCTGGCGGCGTCTTGTGGCCTTTGGGCTGTTTGAGGTAAATAACAGTGAGGAAGGGGGTGTGGTGATTGGGCTGCATAATTTGTAGACCAATACATAAACAAGGTCACAAAGAAAAAGGAGGTCCTAAAGCATGAGTAAAGCAAGTGCACCACAAGAGCTAGTACCCTCGCGGGCCAGTATCTTTATGGCTTGTTTGCATGAAGGCTACTCAACAAACACAATTTGGGCGGATTTCTCCCTGCAGCTGCTAACACTCTTCTTGTACTGAAGGGTATGCAACTCATACTTAAAACTCAATACTGATACAAGCATAGATAAGGTGTTCTACGTATACAACTCATACTCAATACTCAATACTGATACAAGCATAGATAAGGGTATGCAACTCATACTCAATACTCAATACTGATACAAGCATAGATAAGGTGTTCTACGCACCTTGGGTGCTGGGCGGGACGGAAACGCCGCGGCAGGAAGTGGGGCTGGCGGCTGTCTCTTCTTCTTGCCTGGGATACGGTGATGGGTCGCCTGGATTTTTCCTCTGGAGCAGTAACAGTGTTATGGAGAAGGGGGTTTTCTCGGGCTGGTCGGCGTGTGGTTTTGTTTTGCAGCTGCAAATCTATCAGGCATTTTAACATTTACAGATGCTCATTTATGAGATAAATTGTGGCTCTTTATGACAAAGAAAGTTGCAGTGGAAATTTGCAGGCAAATTAAGTTTTTAGGGAGCCAATTTGCTTGCAGCCCGCAAACTTTATGATACAGAGCCTTCTAGAAATCCACTTGCCGCTCATGCAAAATTTAAAGCACAAAATGTTGGGGGCACATTTGCGTGCCCGGTGATCTCAAGAGGAGCAGATGCAGACCTGAGTGTTAAAGACACATGTAAAAGACACAAACACAGCAGAATATTACCTGCACGGGTTCTCTTTGTCTTGGGTCTCTGCTTTGCTGTTTCCACGTGGGCAGAGATACCCAGTATTACATCCCTTTGCTATGGAGTTCGCCCGTTGGTACTGAGTGTGTGTGTTTTAGTGTAAGCATGCATAAACATCTGTGCATGGAAGAAGAGATTGGAGCATCAAACCATGCTGTTGCCTATGTATGACGCAAAAAATTGTATGCAGATGTAAGGGGCTTGGTGCATGTTGTGTTCTTGTGTGTTTATGTATGTGCATGCGCACATGTGTTTGTGCGTATGTGCGTGTATGTGTGTTCGTGTGTGTATGCGCGTTCGTGTGTATGTGTGAGTGTGTGTGTGTGTGTGTGCATGTGTGTGTGTATGTGTGTAGGGTTGGCCAGAACCGTGTATATACACTGTATATGACCGTATATTTGGTGATTTCCCTGCCAAAAATACCGTTTATACACCGTATATGGTTCTGGCCAACCCTGTGTGTGTGTGTATGTGTGTGTGTATATGTGTGTGTATGTGTGTGTGTATGTGTGTGTATGTATATGTATATGCGTATGTGTATGTGTATGTGTGTGTATATGTGTGTGTGTATGTGTGTGTGTGCGTGTGGAGTTCATGCTAGAGTTTGGTCACTTACATCGCCAACGCATTCAGTGTGATAGAGGGCCTTGGAATCTGATTCTTTACCGCAGCCCCTGCACGCCACGGGAAAGGAATGCTGTTGTGGGAGCTAGGGAAAAGGGGGATCGCCCAGAGATAAAGGGAGAAATAAAGGGAGAGAGATTGAGGGAGAGAGAGCCAGGAAGAGAGAGCCAGGAAATTTCTGTTACCAATATGAACACGTTAATGCGGTGGTGTAGTCGCATGTTTCATCCACTTCCGCGTTGCATATACTGCATATACTGTCCACCATTGGGAGCTAAAGGAAGACTTAATAGATTGGCAGCTAACGAAGATATTTATTGACTTCTATTAAAAAGACAGTGAATACGAAAGCTAGGTAGTCAATGCCACCGTTGTTTGATGAACTGAGCAAGGGGCAGGCTTGCTTCCTAGTCTAGTCCCCCCAAACAAGCATGGCTCCCTCACACGCGCCCACCCACAAAAGCTCATCCCAGCATCAAAAGCCAACGGTGTGCATGTGTCTGTCTTGCGGGCACTGGGACCAGTCCTGCAAATTGCGAAGTTGAAGGAGGATGCACGTCACAAACAGTTTGTGCCTATTATTCCGCAAAAGACCGAAGCGTAATCTATCTTTGCTTCTTGCGCAGGACTCCATGTCCAAGCACCCTCCTTCAAAGGGACGCCCACAACCACAACAACAACAACAGCAACAACAACAACAACAACAACAACAGCAGCAGCAGCAGCAGCAGCAGCAGCAACAGCAACAGCACAATGCAGCTCTGGATGGCAGGTTACGAAGGGAAACGCCCTTTCTAGCAACCATTCGCTTTAAAAATGACTTGCCAGAGGCAAGTGCACGTTTTCCGCTTACAACAAAAGTTCAAGAGCTATGATAGACGTGCAGGCACACTTGCTCGCCCACACTAATATACAAACTGTCGCACGTGCGTGCAAACACGCGCGCATATTCACAGTTATACACGCACGCGCTCAAGGTTGCTAACTCGCACAGTTGTAAAGTAGTCACATGCAATTGTTTTTAGATAGATGTGCAAGCACATATAATCACGCATGTACACACACGTGCATGCAAATAGATTTGCTCATACATCCATCAAGACTCAAACATATCCTCCAACTCGTAGGCGCGCGCACACACATACACACACACACACATACACACACACACGCACACACACATACACGCACACACGCACGCACGCACACACAAACATGGGTGCAAACCCTTGAATAGTCCCGTGTCAAAACGTTTCCTGCAGATTCCAGGCGACCCTAAGCTCCTAGTCACACAGCCCCCTCCAGAGAAGTTGGCTGCTTATTCGCTCACCACGTTAGAAAAGGTGGTTTTCAAACCCTGTTTGGAGAGAGGTCACATGTTAAGATGGTACCAGTTTGGGTGTGCTCCAAGTCTGTCAGCCTTTTTACGAGGACAATCCAAACTGGAATCAGCATATCCACATGTTTCTCCTCGCAAGATGCGAGCAGGTCTTTTTCAGAAAGTCATCAAATGGGGCTGGGCTTGATTTAAGGCGAGCATTCTTGCAACAAACATTAGATAAAAGTTTGAAGGCAGGGCAAGACTCTCATTTACCTGGCAAGGCAACTCTCACAAATGTGAGCAACCTTATACATTCGCACATACTTACATGCACACACTAACATGCAAACATACACTCTTGCACACACACCTACACACACACGCGCACACACAAACACTTAACGTGCGCACGCGCGCAGGACATCAAGCGTGACCTTATCCTGCCCCCTGACCTGGGTATTCCCCTGAGCCTATTAGACGTGGAGCGTTACCAAGTGCCCATAGACGCCTCAGGGGAGCGGCCAGCACTTGACCCAAAGGACGCCGCACTCATGGCGGTGTGTGTATGAATGGTTGTGTGTTTGTGTGTGGTGTGTCTATGTGTTTTCAGAGGGGGAAGGGTTCTTATTAGAAGGCCTCATGGTAACCGCTGGTTTTGAGGGTTGTGGGAGGACGGCATTTCTATAAAGCCCAAGTTTTGTGTCGTGCCGTTTAAAGGACACATTTGATGATCGTTGTGTGTCAGGCCAGTACCGCTCTGCAGTGGGTCCCACCTGCATGCAAGTTTCTTCGCCTTTTCTGTTCACGCATTGTTAGATGCAGCAGAAATAAAAAGATGTAGAATGCATACTCTATGTGAACAAGGTAGCTGAAGTACAGAGAAAAGTATGTATTGCATATTAAAGGTACGCACGCATATGGCGATGTTACGTTGCACATGACAGTCCTGCAAATAAATACAGCCATAGCATCTCCTTGCGAGGAATAAGACAACGCTACATGAAGCACGAGTCCCACTTCATTTTGTTCGTTCAGGGAGAAATGGATACCAAGCTGTTTGGCCACGCCTCTGCCACCGCACCCGTGAGTGTGCCCAGGCGCGGCACCACCCTGCGCACAGCAGCCGAGGTGTCCTGGCTCATGCGCACCACGTGAGTGTTTTACTGGTGGGCCCTCACGACCGCCAGCATGTCATCATGTTTTGCATGAGGCAGGCGTGGTGCGGACATGGGTGCACCGGCTGCAACAGTTTGTCTACTGTATGCTACGTTGTAAAGCATGTTTGGTGGTTGGTCACATGAAGCAGGCATGTTTGGTGGGGGCGTAAGAAGCGCAGCAGCTGGTGGGTGTGCAATGGTTTGCAAGGAGTGCTCGGTCCAAAGATTGGTTCAGGACAGGGCTCCTTCCTGCTGCTGGTCTTGGCAATGCATATTTAAAAGGAAGCACTGGTGTTGCTCAGCTGGAGCCCATATCTTAGGCAAAAGTAAGCAGCTTTTACATCCAAGCTGCCTGCTCCAGGTTCTAAATGGCATCAGTTCTTGACCAAACTACCTTCAGGTACATATCAAACGACTCAGACGCTCTAACACGTCCTGGGTTTGGGGAGAAGAGGGCCAAGAGCGTGAAGCAGGTGCGGAAGACAGTGATTGAAAACCTGCTCGCTCACTTGCTTTTAAACTTGCCTCTTCTCTGCTTTGGCCTGTAGAGCCCAGCAGCAGAGGAGGCAATCGTTAATCATGCCCCTCATCCAGCCTTCGTGCAACAAGCTCTGTTAACTTTCTGCACGTTTCTTGGAGGAGGAAAGTGTAATTTACTCGGCCATTTCTACGTGCCATGCTGTGCGTGACAACTCACATGCTTCATGGCAAAGACACTCCTTAAAGCATACAACGCGGTGGCTGCAGATGGGTAGTTGATGGTTCTGACCATATCCCGCTGCCCTTGCGCATCTGAATGTGAGGCATTCTGGGAGGCTTGGCCACGCACCCACTGGACGTCCTTGCAGAATCTGTCTCTTTTTTTGCCTTGCATCTTGCAGACCACAGACGTGTCCCACAGCGAAGCCCAGGACCCCTCATACTTTACGACAGCTGCACAGGTGTGTAGGTACACATGGGTACAGGTACATGTGCAGGTAGGTGCATGTGTGTAGATTGGTAGGTGCAGGTGTGCAGGTCAGTACATGTTTGCTTCTGCCTGAAGCGCTTCTCGACACTTGCACCTTTTTCTTAAGTTGGCTTCATCCCATGCATTTGCTCGGTTTGAAAGATGCCTGCTTTTAACTCCTTTAGCCGTGACTGGATACATCAGGGCAGCAGACCCTGTGTCTAAAAATCTGCGCCTTGTTTGCCAACAGGATAGTGTTCTAAAAGGCTATGGACTATGTCCAACATCTCAATGGCCGCCATGATGCTTGCATTGCAGCCTTTTTGATCTCTTCAGCAGCCAGCATCATCGACAATTTCACACAAGTTTGCCTGGACTTGTTACAAATCAATTTCCTTGCTACCCGTGCCATACAAACCTTCTTTTTGCTCCTATTCCTCCCTGCTGTGCAGGATATCGCACAAACACAAAAAAGCTTGCATAGCTTAGGTCCTAGCGCTGTTTCTGGCGTGCGTCCTGTGTTGTTATGTGCACTTTCATACCTCCATACGTAGGTGGCTGCCATTGAGGAGACATTTGCTGCAGCACAAGCCCACCCTGTGCACCCCAGCAAACCAAATATGCGCGCACTGGATGTCATGGAAGGTGGGCTTTGGTATGTTTCGTTTCTTTGCATCTTCAGGTGTTAGCGGTGGGTTTTACGTAGAACCAGTGGAGAAAACAGGGGGAGTGGTTAATGGCTCAACTTTCTTCACTGTAAGAGCAAGACTTTCGAGTATTGCTCAATGTGGTGGCCTACTTCCTGTTCAAGCAGATGCTTTCCCTGACAAACAACAGGAGGAAGCATTGCCAACCTCGTTATCCTCTATGCTCCATATCCATCTGCTCCAGGCCTTCTCCTTTAATTTTTAAGTGCTTTTCCTCATCTTTCTCGATGCCGTGATTAAAACTTGCCTCCTTCCCTGTTCATACTCCTGCAGTATTGCCTGATTGGGACTGGTGGGGCAATAACTACGTGCTGGCCCACTTTGACAATGACCCCGCACAAGAAGTGCCCGAGCTGGCCAAATTGTCGGACCCCGATCTTCAGCACAAGGTCAGGAGTCTGAAGCGGCATGCTTTCACGTCTGCTGTGTTGTGTGAACGAGTTTGGTGGGTTGCGGTGCTGCATCACGTCAACTGCCAATGCGGAGGCCCGTTAGTATAAGCAGCTGGGTCGTCGTTCAAAGTTGTGATAAGCTTAGCTTGTGTGCCTTGCTTTCGACGCAGGTGGCCGGCCAGTCTATTCTGAAAGGCTTTCGCGTTGACAGCAGTGGAGAGGGCAAGCAGCAGGTGAGAGGGGCAGTATGCGTGCACGGCTTCGGTTTTGCTCTATGACACAGTGAATGGGTTTGTCTCCTCCTGTTTGTTCTAAAGCTATGAAATTGAACAGCAACTGATATGAAATAACTAATAAGTAGCCTTGTGGGTGACATAGTTAGCTGAAATGTTGATTGGGTCAGGGCCTGTCTTGGGTGTTTTTGTCTCAAGCACCAGTGATGCAAGTGGGGGAAGGTGGTCACGTCATCTTGACCCTGAGAAAAGGACTTCTGTGTTTATTCGTGTTTGTGCTTATATTGAAATTATTGTATGGTCTGAATGGGTATTTGACTGCAATAAAACTGAAAGCAACCTCTTGGTGACCTGGAACTCAGGGACGGTTTATGGCTCTGGTGGTGCCTTCCCCATCTGTGGTCGAGACATCACAAGGCGCGGCTGATGCGGCAGCTGCTGCAGCTTTGCAAGAAGATGGAGGGACGACCATGGCTCAGAGGTAGGCCCGTTTTCCTAAGTCTCACGGCCCATTTTCTGGCTTTTGGTACTCGCTTCTAGGAGGGTATTAAGTTGTTTGCATGTATTCTTGTGCCCTCTCTGTCCATAGCTAGCACATGCTCCAGGCTCCTGCTTTGACATAAATTTCATTGCGTCCCTTGTCTGATAAAGACAAAGACGCACTTGCTCTTTTAAAAACTGCATGGTGCTAAATCTATACGTCCTGTACAGCCTGCTCCTGAGGAATGCCGTTTAACTCCTAGTAGATTTTTGTGTACCTAGAAGGTTGAGCAGCATGACCAGCTTACCAGCATACCCCACCCTATAAAATCAGGGACGTGGACCCTGCACTTCTGCAAGGCGACTACGCGTGGTCCAAAGAATACGTGTATCAACAGCTTCGCACGGTGCGTTGCACACCCTTTATGTTGTGAGTCTGCTGTGTTCTTGGTTCCCCAAATTCTTAGGGCTGGCGTACCACCTCTTCGCCGTCACAATAAAGGACACCCTGTGCATTCATGTCTGCACGACTCCTGCATTTCTGCTGCGATGAAATTTCAACAGATTTGAGCGGCATTCCTGCGCTCCCTTGTACGGTGTTGGTCAGTCATTCGTTGTATTCCAGGAGTGCGTGCAAAAATGCTTGCTTGTGCCTCACTGCCTTGTCCACTGCTTGTCCACTGCCTTGTCCACTGCTTGTCCACTGCTTGTCCACTGCTTGTGCCTCACTGCCTTGTCCACTGCTTGTCCACTGCTTGTCCACTGCTTGTCCACTGCTTGTGCCTCACTGCCTTGTCTGTAGGGTGAAGCTGCTGAGGAAGGCAGGCCTGGTACCAAGCAGTCCCTTTCCGTCCGTTTCAAGGTAACTGCTGAAGTGCTAATGGTGACTTTTGTAAACGCACAGACATTGAACTCACCACACAACCCAGGAGAAACACTCATGAAAAACAGCAATCGCCACCTTCAGTTGTTGAAACTACATACTAAGGTTGAGAAATAAATACCATGATCCGTTCCAAAAATGGATATATTGTATGACTGTTTGGGACGTTCAATCCCCCCACCCCCCAATTCACATTATGGGCGACTTTTAACGTTCAGCACCTAGTGTCTCATGATGCAGTAGGTTATCAATGAACTGCAATGTGTCTTTATAACTTGCGCAGGATGGCCAAGCGTTGTATTGCGACATTCCGAGCGTGCTTCAATTGAAAAAACGTGACGCTGATGCCAAAGCACGAGCACGCAGCTCAGACTTCGCGCGGCCATGCAAAGTAGGTCTATGAGTCTTGTTAAGAGGCAGGGAGGAAACGTAATTGTTGGTGTGAAAGTGTGTGTATTAATACGGTTTGATGGTGCATCATCTTATTCCTGCTGCTAATTCCTTTCTTTTTGGCATCCTTTCTTTTTGGCAAGATCGTGCTGTATAATTGCTTGAAGCGGCTAACCTGATCAGAGCACTTGTCATTACTAGCAGCTGTGAAAGCAAATGAAGCAACAAACACGCACCTGCTTTTGTTTGCTTTGCAGGTTGTGGTGCAAAAACGTGATGCGACATCTGCAGAGTTGGATGAGGCTGACCGGAGACGAAAAGCAATTTGCCCAGGATTCTTTGAAGACATGGATGAGCCATATTAGTTTGAAGCGCAAGTGCCTGAGCACAAGTGCCCAAGTCTGCTCGTTTTTAAAGCCCCCTGAAAAACTCTGGGTTTGGACATGCTTGTCAAGATTTATCATCCACAAACACAAAGGTACCATCCACAAACCCCAAACCGTAATTATGGCCCTAGAAGATACCAAACTATTTTACAAAAACATCTATGCCCTGACTGTTGACTTTACCTCAGCCTTTAACTCCACAAACCGTGACCGTATGCTTTGGATTATGTATGACCTTGGCTTTCCTACTGATGTCATATTGCAGAAATCTCTATGAACATGCCACCACTCAAGTAAATCTCCCTTCCGGAGTTCGCACAAACAAAATAGAAAAAGAAAGATCTACGCAGGCAGTGAAAGCCACTCCCCACATTAATTAAGGAAAAGGAGCCACTTTGGTACCGAGTACCGTTACTCCTCCACTGCGAAAAGGAAAGGAGAAATCAATGGGGATCAGGAGGGTTGCAGGCTTGTCCTGAAACCGGCTCCTGATGAGAGTTGATAACAGTACTGGAAATGGCACGTCTAGTACGGACAAGTTTAGCAGCAAAGTTCACAGAGTGCACATGGAGCTTGGAGGCAAGCTTATTTACTCTTTGAGAATCTAGACCCAGTTCCTTGAAAGGCTTCAAAGTGTGAGTGTTGTAGATGGTGCCACCCACACCCAAAAGGATGATGTGGAAAGTAATGGAGGCTCCTTGGAGGATGTTGCAGAGATCTTTGTGCTGGTCCTTTGCGGCGTTTAGCTGGTTCTGAGGTCTGGCGTCCTCACAATACTTGATCTCGACAAGGTGGATGGAGACGCAAGGATATTTGTAAGAATTAAAACGGAACGGAAAGGCAAGAAAAAGAAAAGGAAAGTCGTCTACTGAAAAATTACCCAAGAATTGACTGGACAGGACACCTAAAACGGCTAACATTCTGCAACACATATTGAGACAGATACGAATGCAGATGTCTCGGCAAACAAAGAAGGGCCAGCTGTGATTAAAAGGCACTACAAAAAGAGATTGATACGTTGCCATGTCTGCCTTGCTGTTTGTGTCCTGTCGGTTCAATCCCTAAAGCGACATCTCTTCACACTGCCCGCAATTTGTGCCTGCCAGATCTCAGTGAGATCATCAGTGAACTCTGCTGCTGCTGCTGCTGCTGCTGCAAACGAGCAGCAGCAGCATCTACACGGCACAAAGCGTGGGTTGTGGCTGTGTGAGGTTGGCCAGCATCGCACATGTCCAGAATTGGCCAAAACAATACATACATACCGTGTATATCCGGTATTTTTAGCTTAAAATTACTGAACTTACATACAGTTATATATGGCGTACACATACGGTTCTGGCTAACCCGACACATGCATGCTGCAAACCAATGTACAGTACACAACTTGAGGTTCCTGGCCAAAACACCAAATGATCACTGGATATGAGTAGGGTTGGCCAGAACCGTGTATATACACCGGATATGACCGTATATTCAGTGATTTCCCTGCCAAAAATACCGTATATCCACCGTATATGTATGTTTCTGACCAACCCTAGATATGAGACATGGTCTTGCTGGCTCTGAGTGTAAAAACATGCGAGTCCAACCGTTTACTTAATAATAATTCTGACGGGACAGGAGGATTCAAAAAAACACTCTGACATACATGTGTAATTTTTGGGCCTCCAGCCCGGAAATGACCAACCACCCTCCAGGGCCGCCTTCCTTACCCCCCACACTAACAAAAAGGGTGTCAATCTGCTCAGAATTCAAGCAGCTATCTGCCTGCACGTTTCTCATGCCAAATATTGCATATATGACGAGCTACAGGGCAAAAACTGGTTTACGCACGCTCTTGCACTGACCACCTGTTCAGTGCACAAATCCAGCCAAAACCTTTGCCAAAGCACTTTCTTACTTCAATCATAACTTATAAGGCAGTCCGTAAACTGCAAGTTTGGAATCAATTGCTGGTAATTTGCCTGAACTCGCCCCCGCGGCCTACTTGAGGGCATTCCGTGCGTTTCTATGACCAGGCACCCAGACCCCCCCCTTTAATCATATCACCCAACAAGAGTGCCAATCGACTGGGCTTGAGCTCAGGATTCCAAGAATATATATAAGATTTCGTGAAAGTGGCCCAGTAAAATTCTGGAGCCCCCCCCCCAATTCTAAACCTCCCTGGCCCCCCCCCGACCCCCTCAGAATTGACTCATTTATATACCAATCGATAGCTCTCGACGTCAGGATTCCGAATATGTCATTTATATTTTGATTGACACTTTACCTCAAAAAGATATGATCCTTGAACCCTCTGACGGTGATATCAAAGGTTTTGCCTTTCAACAAATCTCAGTTTTTACAAATTTATAAGTTTGAGTTTTTTGTTCAGACTTACAGGTTGAGCAGCCATGCCAGACTGGAGGCCTTTGTAATCCAAAGTAAACAATTAGTGAACTAGTTTGGGGAGTGCCCTTCCAAGTCGTTCAGGCTGCAATGAATACACAAGCATGGTGAATTTTGAGATAGAATATATTACTTGCAACAATTTTTTATGTTGCTGGCTGAGCCCAGCAAAAAAGCCCATCCGTCACATAACTAGTTACCCTCTAATAAATTCTTATCAATAAGCAAGCCAAGTGATAGATCCTTTTCATTTTAGCATTTAACTCAATGAGCCGAACCATATTACACCCTTATTTGTGGCATTGAAATGCAACCTGGCTGCATAATAGTAATGTGAGTAGCTGAAATTACTAGCACGAACCTCCGGTTGTTGCTACAATGACTTAACATACTACCTACTAAATCACCTGTCTGGCTGTGAAACTGCAGTCAAGGTACGTTAAATTTTGTGTAAAATACATGCAATGTACAAAGCATATCTAGCACTAGTGCAACAAAATAAAACAGGTCAAGATAAAATAATCAGATTTTACTTGCTGATTTCAAGAAAAGAAGCGAGAGAGGAATACATCAACGTCACGGACAGGGAAGAAATGATAAGGATGAAGAAATAAACCGAGCCAATGAGGAATGGAAAAACCAATGACTAAACAAGTGATCCACACATTCCCTTCCAAAGAACTAGGCAAGAAGTATGTACAAAACAAAATGTACAAGCCTACACACCGTAACAACATCAAAGCCATCAAAAACGCTTACAGGTAGACAAATGATTGTTCAGGCATCTTACTTTACTACGTTATTCTTGTGGGTGCCTGCAGCGGCAGCCGGTCCGTTTAGCTGCTTGAGGTAATTCTCCAGGCTGTACATGCAAAGGAATAAACAAAACATCATTGTACATGACGTATCTTTTGGTGATGAGTTGTCACATGATAAGACGACTCACATGCAAAAGAGGACGCGTTCAATCTACCAAGCATCTGCCTATGCCATGTGTTGACGCAGAGTTTGCAGATGCATACTTAGGCTAGAACCAAGAAATCGTATTGCAGCATGCAACAGCAACCCACAACCTCAGCGAAGGCATATACCTAACCTACAATTAATTGCTCTCTTTCTCTTACCTCGGGACTGGTGCATACTTCACAGTGGAGATCCGTACTCTTCTTGACTGTGGAAGGCGGTTAAACTGGGGATCAAGTATGTCGATCGTGTCCACAGCTAGATGTTGCAAAAGCAGAATGCGCGTCCAGCAGTTGATTTCATTTTCCTGATCCCATACGGCGTTACAACTGCACGAAAACATATGAAGCCGGAGATTTGTTTAAAAAGCCGCAGAATTGCAGTGCCAGTGGTGATAACACCTCGCATCATCAAGGATGGCTTTAAACCAGCTTACCACCCTCCTAATCCCCAAAGCTTTTCCATTCTTAGTTGCTGCAGGGGAGTAGTTTGCAATACCCAGAATAAAGTGGGTCCTATTTCACTCGTTCTATTTGACGTTAGGATTGGTCTCCATGTCCACATAATCCCCTTGTTTTGCAAATGGGAATCATAATGTTCTTCCGTTATTCAAAGTTATTCTCATTTCAGTATGTAATTGCAAAATGGCGTGAGGAATCGGTTACAGTTTGTAGACTTATTATTAAGAGAGCGGGAAACGTGTGGATTCCCTGCAAAACATTAAACCAAATCTGATTCGCACGATGCCAAACCTCCGTGCTGGGAGATTCTGGAGAAAATTTTTGATGAGGTCACACGCGTAGCCCAGTTAAAAGAAATGGGCAAAAGACAGGTGTGAAAGAGCTGACACAGAAAAAGCAAATGTGCCCAAACAACAATAAATTTAAGGTTCGGTCACTAACCAGTGTGACTGGCTCTGTATGACCAAATTTGACTCTACGACAAACTGTTTGTTCTCAATGATTCAGCACAAGCACAAGCAGACAGTAGAGACCATAGGTAAGCTACCGCAGTACATTAAACATGGAATGCATCTTGGAGCTATTATTGACCATACACGCCCAATTGGGCTTCCCCAACTAAGCAGCCACAGAGCTTACCACAGTATCCTTATTTGGTACCACGTAAGCAAATTAAGGATCATGGACGTCCTTCCTTACAAGCTTTTTCATAATTACTCCACCTCCTCTCTGCTACTAAGTCATGAATTGGTACCACAAACCCCCATGCGTTTACCTGTCCCCGCACTGGGCTAGCTGGTGAAAGTCTTTCTTCAAGGGCTCAAACCTGTTGACAAAATGCATACAACAAAGGGAATACCTGGATGGTTTATAACCCTAAACCCTATTTCCTTAGTGTGCATTGTGTCAGGCCCAAAATGTCATTCTGTTGAAGTGCACACACAGTGCAACACTTCAATAGTGCGCACATTTTAGAAGAGGGCAGCAAAAAAGCTTTATAGCTGAGCCATGACGCTTGTATTGCATCGTAACCCACTGCATCAACTTGAACGGGGAAGCTTCAACTCGTGAATATGTTGAAAAACACGATCCTGAGGCCTCACCATCTAGATAGGTTCTTATCAGACTCAATCCGTAGCACAAACTCGTAATAGCTCAATGTGTACTGACGCGGTTCACCTGAAAAATAATGGCACAAGTCAGGGGGGTGTAGGAAGCATAACTTTTGAAAGGCACTTTCTGATAAAGATAAGATATTCGGAATCTTGACGTTGAAAGCTATCGATTAGTAAGTATATGGGTCGAATCGAGGAAGAGGGGGGGTGGGGTGGTCCCCCGGTGGGACTTTAGTTTTGTTAGGGGGGTTTCCAGTTTTTTTTGGGCCACATTCACATAATTTTAATATATAATCGGAATCCTCAGCTCCAGTCCAGTCGATTGCCACCCCTTTTGAGTATATTGGGTAAAAGGAGGGTCCGTGGACATGTCTGAAAGTCAGAGACACACGCGCTCGGGTGCAGGCTGCGGGGTGAGTCAATCCAATGGATAAGCAATTCACTCCAAACTTCCAAGATTGCTCCAGCATGAAATAGACAGTGGAATTCTGAAGAAATGGAAGCAATGTGGGGCTGTGCAAGCCATTTGTGGGTGCCGGTAGGTCATGCGTGAGCGGGCGTCCCTATCTCAGTTTTTGCCTTATAACTCAGCGACAATTCAGTTTCAGGTTTTGATGAGTATGCAGATGGAAGTATAGTTCAAAAAGGAGCAGATTGGTACCCTTTTTGTCTGGGTGGGAGCACTGGAAGGGGGGTTTGGGGGGTGGGTGGTCCCTCAGAAGTCCACCCCAAAAAGTGGACATGCCTTCTAAAAAAGAACAACACGATCCTGCACAAGTTTTCATTTCATTGCAGGATTTAGGATGTACATCCAGCATGTACTGCACCAACATCGCACAAATCCGCAAAATCGATTTTAGGCCACGAAACGAGTAGTAAAGATAAGGCAGTAATGAACACCAGCAGAGGCAGCTCACCTGGAGGTGTGACAATCATGGCACTTCCTATGGCCCTGCAGCCACAGACACAGTGCGGTTGGCGCAGGCTTGCATTCAAGTCAGCGTGCTATGACAACAAAAAGCAAAGGGACCTCTAAACACACCTTTGCGCCCCTCTTGAGAGCCGCATTACTGGGTCAAAAGCAATGTCAGGGATCCCGGTGGTCAATCCTAGGAAAGCAAGGGGCAGTCAGTGCCTGTCACTCTGCAAAGGGCATGTTGAATAGGCTCCATACAAAACTTGTCAACACATGCTACAAAGGGCCCCTGGGCAACAAACCTATGAATGCATCAACCTCACATCTTAATTCATTTAGTTTTGCTTTTGTAATGTAGCGTTACAAGGAGCAACATGACAGGCCCAGCAATTTCAGAGAGATGGACTCCATGCGTCGCTGAGGCTCCTCCCTTATGATGACAAGGAACGCACAAGAAATTGTCCAAGCAATTTGAAGTTGGCTTCAAGGCTTTAGTTTTGGCTTACGACAGCTTCTTTGGCCTCCTTTCTACCTGGGCGTGCTTGTCTGGGTTGTCCGCCAGGCTTTGCTAGCTCACTCCGCCGCCTACTGCCAGGGTGATCTCGCTCCTCACCAGCTGCATCAACATGTTGTGCGTTTATGCATGTTTGTGTGCATGTGTGCAAGCCTGTGTGCACTTGTTTGTTGTTTAATGGAACAAGCAGGCAGATCCTACAGCTAGAGTTGGAAAAAAGAAGCAAGCGAGAAGGGTGCCAGGCAGTGCAGTCACATACAGCATAGGGTAGAGGGAGAAAAATGGACTTATTGCACTTCCATTCATTCAGTCGTCATGCAAAGATACATGTGCATGTGCATTACCATCTAGCCATTCTTGCAAACGCCCCGGCAACGCAGACATGAGGAAGCGGAAGCCCTCCACTAAGCAAGTGAGTGTGTCAGTGCCCTGTGTGGAGACAGAGACGCAGCAGCTGTAATCAATGACAACATAGAGAGCTTCTTCTGTGTCATGATGAGATTACTCAGCATTTAAAACTGATGCATTTCGAATTTCTATACCACCTGCGGATTCCCGGCGGACAGGAAGCCAACCTCTCGCGGTGACTCCCTGCGTACGACCTCAATATAGCCAATAAACTACGTACAGACACAAGGACAAGAGCAGTGTTAATGGAAGCATACATAAAGAAAACAAGCTTGACGCGGAAATTTTATGATGAGAAGGTTTAGTCAGTGAGAAATGGAGAGTCAGTGAGAAATGGAGGGCAAGAAAGGGTGGCACAATTGGTAACTGCTGAGTTCAGTGTGTAACACTTGAATCTTTTTATTTACTTGTAAATGTTACACCGCCATCTCACGATGCAAACATAATAGAACTAACATTGTCCTTTAAACATAATTACCCTCAATTTCGCGATTACCCCAAACCCACCTGCGCAATTGTGAAGAGAGTGCTGCAAAAAACGCACAAGGAGGATTGTAGGTGAGCTGGTGGAGGGGGCAAGATTTACAATTGCATGCATGCACAACACATTTCTTACTAAGTTAAATGCTCCTCAGATACGCCCCCGTCCTCGTCAGGTCGCCCCCACTCATCTGTACACACACGGCAATAAGGGGAGAACATTGCACCAGAGGAAAGAGGGATGACAGGACATGGTTCTGCTAGTAAATCGTCTGTAAAAAGCATCAGTGGTCAAAACATGTTCAGCAACGTGAAGGACACGATGCTCTCACGTCCAGGGAGTTTACATCGATGGATCTGATATTAGGGCCTCTCTTTCAGCGCACGCTGATTCACTTCTGGTTATTTCCGCTACATGACAGGTGTATACACATAAAGTAACAATCTGACCTTGACCCGCACAGATGTGGTACAGCACATATTCCAGGTCTATTGTTGCCTCCAGCAACGGGCCCCGGTAGCTACAAAAGCGGCAGTGAAAATGCAGCAGGATCGAGTCTGTCTTTGATGCACACAGCTGAGTTTAGTGTACAACATTTGAACTCCAGTTCTTGTAATGCAGCAGAAGTGATATGCTGCGTCATCACTCTTGCTTCTGTATTTTTTGTTGTTTATCCATTCTTATATTTTCGTGTATCTTTTCAGTGGCGGACCGTCACACCCTACTACCGTGCCAAAACAGAAGAGAGCTCCGCTTTCTCCTTCAGTTCAAGCTTCTCTTGGTTCAGCTCCCTGGCATTCTCTGCACGTTTGCGCTCCAAAATTTGACTCCCAAAAGCGTTCACTGCCACGCTTAAAACCTGCACAATGGCAAAGAATCACAACTTTGTAACCTCAATTTTGTAACGTTGTAAAATAAATGTTACTCTTTGTTTCTAGGTAAAACACTTTTCGTATTAATACAAGGCAAAGGAAACAGAAGCGAGTACTTCCAGTTGCATGTCTGCTGTGCAAAAAACAAGCGGCAGACAGGTACACACCGCAATAGATGAAGAGAAAATGGCTGCTTTGTCGTTGGGAAGGAGACCAGCAAAGCCTTGGAAGGTATCTACAGAACTGGAAAGTAAGGTGCAATTTATGTGTACATGTGTATGCGTGTGTGCATGAGTAATTAGCTCAGGCACACCAACCTAGTCAGCCCGTCTATGTTGTTGACGTGTATGATCAATAAGCAACGTGATTACTTGCATCAAACTAACCAAGCCCCTATTTAGTAAGGCTGTTTTAAAAATCAGCGGCCGCTTCTCTCAAACCAAACCCTCCAAACAAACACACAAGTTATTAATCTAACATTGGCGTATATCAGCTGAATGACACTATATAGAGGGAGGAAATTGCAATGAAAACTTTTAGCGGCATTACACCCTGGAGTCTCTATCTCAAATTGCTGAGCTCCAGCCCAACTGACAAGCACCCTATATATTAGCTGTAACGCCACCCTATATATTAGCTGTAACACCACTGGAAGAGCCTGTGCCACAATTTAGCAGACGGTTATAATGATTTGGGCGAAGGCTTCTTGCTCAATATGGCACCACAGCATCTCAAAAAGAAAGTTATATCATGTGTAGGGATCGGCGTATAGCGCTATATGAGGCATTTTATAGCGCTATAAAGCGCAATATAGCGACATAGCGCTATATTGTGCTATATTTCAGCCGCTATATCTGCCAGAACTCCCCCGTGCCGAAGGAGTTTTTGCATCGGATTTGGAAGGCATGCAGGGTACTGTGCGTAAAGCTTTTTGGCAAAATATAGTTGGAAAATAGGTTCTGTCGAGCTCTGTCGGGATTTAAATCCCAAATATAGCACTATATCGGTGGTTTTTTGCCGCACACATGTTCTTTATGTGGACACAGGCAAGCCTGTGGAACAGCATGTCCCCCTGGCCAAAGTGTTGGACCAAGACTGAGCTGTGCGTGCATGCTTATGTGCGTGTGTGTATGTGTGTGTGCGTGCCTGTGTGCGCGTGCGTGCGTGTGTGCATGCATCTGTGCGTGTGTGCACGTGCACGCGTGCGTGTATGTGCGTGTGTGCGCTTGCATGCGTGTGTGTGTGTGTAATTTTGTGCACGCGTGCGTGCGTGCAAGTATTGCAGGTAAATGTCCCTGCCTTGTGCTCTTACTGTCTTGGCTCATAACATGTGCTCCTCACAGCACTCCAAGGCTCCACAATGGTGCGTTTATGTTGTGTCGATGCTTGGACGCCCAAGGGCAAATTCAAACCGAGTTTGAAGCGTGGGCATGAGCAGAATCAAAGCGAATCAACGTTTTCAATTTTGGCACGCGCTGTATCTGAAAAACATTATAGCGCTATAAGCAAACGCCGATCCCTAATCATGTGCTGTGATGGGATGTGCGCCAAAAGACTGAAAATTATGGTGCTGTAAATGTAAGCAATACCAAAGGGCGAAAAACATTTTTTTATTTGTGTACTGTCCTTTACTCATCCTGCACCCCAAAATATATTTCAAAAATATTCAGTAGCCTCCGCACCTTCCCCGCACCCCCCAAAATATATTTCCGCCCTCCCCACATCAACCCGGAAGGGTCTTTAGCCCTGTTCAGCATCATTAAGCTTCACAAACAATTTAAATGAAAGAGAACACCACGTAAGGGCACAGGAAAGCCAACATGCCGTTTGCATGTGAGTTTGCTAAAACTCTTTGTTCTATGACTCTACGTCCCCCACCAGATAGCAAAGGACGTAGGGGAGGTGGGGTAAGCTATTTTTGCTTGGAATGTAAGGTACAGTGCGACAAATAAACGTTGTATAAAGGCATCATCACACAACTGGACGCAGAACTCACAACTAAGAAAAGAGTGATGTAGTATAGCAAACAGAGGGGGAAAGGAAACACACACAGACCATAGAAGCAGAAACATAGGTCTACAGGCAATGATTCGTTTTGCGCAAGAATGGACAGTTCGACATGTTCAAAAGTTTCAGTATTTCTTGTTCTACCATTGATTAATGTGATCCACCACACATTTGGAGAAGAGAAAGAGACCCACCTCCAAGAAGCATTCGCGCATGTGTTTTTTTTGTCCTTCATGCTGCCTTTTCTTGCACATAGTGTTGGGGAAGGCAAAATGGGAGGGTTTGTGTGGGAGCTAACCAAGGGTTTGATCAGTGGTTTGCCACTAATCGGTTGAAAAACCTGCAGAAGTTAGCGAACGCGCAGTTTTAGTGTGCAACATGTCCGGACTCAACATTGCAATAGCAATTATGCAAAGTGCCGGACATCCTCTTGCATTAAAGATTAGTCGCTTATGACGCAAAGAGATGCTGAACACTCGCTCCACGCGCAGGCACACACACATGCATACTTACATACAAACGCGCACGTAAGCACTGGCGCACAACGATCACACATGCATGCATACGCACGCACTTGCAGGCACACTCACACGCACATACACAGGCACACACAAACAGACAGACACACGCACAGACATACACACGCATGCTCGCGCAGACACACGCATGCTCGCACAGACAGACACACACACACACATCACAAACACCTACGAACACACATACCACGAATGAACATACACAACCCAAACACACCAGACACGAACACGCATTCATACAGACCCCATTCTCACACACCACGCAAGCACCCACACGTGCACCCGCACGAGCACCTATTTAACCCTCTCATGAACACACACCCACACACCCACACACACATACACGAACGCACACACATATTCGTGCGCACACACACGCACACACACACACACTCACTCACTGTATCACACACACACACACGCACACACACACACACATACAAACACACGCACACACACATACACACACGCACACACACACGCGCACACACACACACACTACACACACACACACACACACACACACACACACACACACACTACACACACACACACACACACACAAACACACACACACACACACACACACACACACACACACACACACGTACACACACAACCACCCACGCCCACCCACCCCCACACACACACACACACACA
>Ga0307942_1000610_pt1 | contig 25478 bp, 23 predicted proteins | sample OrgLakmetagen175_FD_201846 | JGI IMG/M metagenome (GOLD analysis project Ga0307942, IMG submission 201846) | Saline water microbial communities from Organic Lake, Antarctica - #175 | ecosystem: Environmental > Aquatic > Non-marine Saline and Alkaline > Saline | place: Antarctica: Organic Lake... | reverse complement strand
GAGTACGCCTAAGGCGTTTCCATAGTGCATCCCTTGGAATGGTGTCATAGGCTTGTTTAAAATCAATGAAAGCAGCGTGCAACCTAGGCGACCCATTGGGTTTAATTGTTCGTGCAGCATGTTGTAAATGCCGAAGAATGAACATGGGTTGCAAAGTGTTACGACCTGGGTAAAAACCATATTGGGTGTCAGGGATCTGACCAGTTGCCACACACTACTCAGTAAGCAACGAGCGAATAACATTGGCATACAGATTGACCAAGAAAAGAAAAGAAAAACTACGCAGGCAGTGAAAACCACTCCTTACATTATTTAAGGAAAAGTCAGCCACTTTGGTACCGAGTATCGTAAAACTCCTTTACCGGCTGACAAAAAAGGCCCAGTCAGAGAGGTCCAACAGAGTACCAGAAGGAGGAAAGAAGTCACAAAGAGACTTGAGTACCAGCCTCAAACAAGCAAGAGCACCAGGCACAGACATTGCAGAGCTAACCTAAGGGTCTACAGGGATGAACAGAAAGGGAGGTGTAAACAGAAAGGGAAAATGTTTCCTCAGCTCACAAAGCAACTCGATGGTCTTGGCAAAATAAAAGAGCATGCACCTCGTTCTGATCATGTTCATCTTCACCAGGACACAGTGTGTGTGTAAGCTGATTGCTTTGTGTAGACAGAAATCATCAAGCATCACCATTTGGAAAAGCCCTTCACACCAGGAAGCGCCACATACATACACACATACATAATACAAGCATATAGGACACAGGCCGTCAAAAACATGTTTTTGCAAGCAGTTTTGCTACTTTTCTTGTACCTATTGTTGGCAATTACAGTTCTCACCCTATTTTATATACGGCATGCAAACACAAACATTGCAAACACATTCACAGGTAAAATGCGCCTACTCCGTGCCATTGAATGGTGGACACTGCAGCTCAACTATGCAGAGCACGTGGTCAAAACAGCATACACCTGGCAAGCAAGCAAGAAGCTGGATACACCACTCAGTGGTGGGCACTCCACGTGCCATGCCTTTGGCATCGGTGGTTTTGAGCAAACGGCGACTCAGTCTCGTCGAAAGGGCAGGCAGCAGCTTGTCGGGCACAGTACATTATGGGGGGCAGTGCACGGAAGCTGCTGGTTGTCAATGAAAGCTCTTTCCTCTCTGGCTCCCACTTCCGAGCGATACATGCAGCAGCAGCACTCAGTAGGTCGGCAGCAGACACAGCAGACACGTTCGGCGGCCATCACTTGATTGTGTGCGGCGATCCCTGCCAGCACGAGCCGGTGTCAGCCTAGGTGCAGCGTTGCATCACGAAGAAGGAGGAGGTTCAAGCAGCAGCCAGCAAGGTTTGCAGCTGTACAGAGCCATTGACTCGGTGTTCGTCCTACTCACAACACAGCACCAGTGCAGCATTGCTTGATCCAGCAGCAGCCAAGCTAGCGCGGTACACAGGCAGGTTTGACGGGCTCACTCAAGCCACCCCTCAGCAAGTGCAGGTATGTTGTTAAAATAATCATAATGAGTTACTTGGCAGGCAACCAAAAGTTATTGCTTGCATTTGCATTTGCATTCCTTAGCCACCATAACAACGCTCTCCGTCCCATTGAATGCATCGACACAATATCATATCGCTAGGTCAGTCATTTCCGCGTGTGCTTGTATGCCGCAAGTAATTTTGTTCAGTTTCACTATTCATATTCAACTTCATTGCTGCATGGATGTCCCCAATTTTCCCACTACGCCTCACCTTCACACACGCCCTCAATGCCACACAGGAGTTTGTTGATGCTTTGCAGCAAGCGGTGGTGACAGATCCGACAGCCCTGGCCACCAGCAACCCACGCTTGGTTGCTCTATGCAATTGTGTGCGTGCTGGCTGCCCTCAACCAGCGCCTAGCAGCCATGCATGTAAGATCTCCTTTTCAGGCCAACAAGCTAATTGCATTCGGTCTGTAAAAAGCAATTCTACACACAGTGCTTCAAGCTTCAGCATTACATATGCGCCTTGCACTTGTTCTATAAATGTATTACAATGCAGATCCCGGTGCATCGACACAGAACTTATGAGTTTAGTCGCCTGCTCAAACATCGCTGAAGTCATCGCGACTTTTTACCACGCTCACAGCAGAGGTCCAAATAAATGATATTGTCTTTACTAAACATAGAATAAGGAGCAATTCTGTCTAATTCTTGTCTTCAATGGGCTCCACAACTCCACATGTCTCCATCAGCATCCGGGCTGAGCGTCAGGACTTGCTTAAGTACTTAGGTCGACCACTAGTGTCGCTGCTCCATTCCAGGGGACCCGGGTCTGTCTAGTCACAACAGAGAGTCGGGTTAGCTTTTCTAAGTGAAAAAATATACGCATGCGTTTTGGTTGCACGGTAAGGTACTAGGGTTCCAATGTTAGAAGTTGAATTCTGCATTCGAAGCACTGAACCTTGAAGAGGCTAGAACACACTTCGAGCAAACGAAGTGCACATCTAAGAAGGGCACTTCAAAAAAAGTGGAAACACCTGAACTCAGGTTCTTGTCAGTGCGTGTTGTCGCGTACGCACGTACGGACCCACATCGTGCTATACGGAGTTTCCGAGCATTACCAATGATATTAATTTTATATAATATAATATTTGAAGAATTTTTGGCAAGAACGGACCATTCTGAACGGCATGGTGTGCAATGGGGGCTGAAAAGGGCCTACAGTGAGGGACACACAACTCTTAGTTTAAGGCTGTTTTGAGCTGCATTTTGCATTTTTGAAGGAGGCATGCATGAAAGGTTTGCTGGATGAATTTAAAAAGTTTGAAAATGGTATGATCTGCAGCTCTCGTACCGTATGTACGTATCGTACGTACTGTACCGTACCGTACCGTACGTACTGTACACGACACTGGTTTTTGTAGTGTAGCATAAAGTGAGATGTCCTCACTTTCTGGTTTTCTCCGGTTTCTGCTTCCCTTCTCCATTCTTTTTATTCCTTGGAGAACACAACTCTCTTTTTAGCATACTTCTATTCTAGGTCGCTTGCTGCAAGGCGCTATGCGCCCCAATTCTCGACCCACGGCGCCAGTGGGCCCTTGTCTCATGGCTTTTCTCGCTCCTGACGCTTGAGACTCTTGACTCTGTCGCAATGTTCGCTGGTGGGCTTGCTGCAGCCCTGATGGAGGAGGCTGCTGCAACCTGGCTTGTACACGGCGGGGCACTCGCTTTCGTTCTTGCCGCTGACACTTACTTCCTCCTCTCCCGCACCTTTGTCCACACCACGCTGACCTTTTCATTGACCCTGTTAAGTTTCATGAGAGCGCACGTCGTATCTCTGGCTTGGGGACTCGTCGTCGGGGCAGCCGTCATTAATTCTGGGCTTATTACGTTTGACACGCGTCTTTTTGCGCCTGACTTTTGGGACCCTACTACCTTACGACAATTTTCGTCAAATTTTGTGATGAGCCCCACGTACTTTCTCGCTTCGGTGATGCTGGTTATGTTCTGGGCTATCCTTCTTAACGAAGACGACTCCTACGTCTTGCTGGACGGTGAGAATTCTTTGACGCTTTCCCCTCTATCACTGCTGCAGCAATCAATTTTGTTCATGTCAATCAAGGAGGAGTGGTCGTGGTGGTGGTGGTGGTCGTGGTGGTGTACAACCTGGTAGCAATGTTGTATGTTGTTGATATCGATGTTCTCCCCCCTCCTCCACCTTCCAGACCTAGGACTAGGAGCCGTGGTAGAGGTGATGGATATATGCACAAAGAAGTTGACATTGCTCCTGATGGGGAGAATGGCAATGTGTATGGCACTGAGGAACCTGAACCTGATGCGCGCCCTGCCCAAAGAAACAAAGAAGCTAATAAGAAGAAACGGTCCAAGAAGTCCAAGAAGCGCAGCAAGAATCGCAAACGCAAGCATTCCTCCTCTGACTCTGACTCATCATCATCTTCATCTTCTTCGTCTTCCTCTTCTTCCTCTTCTTCCAAGTCTGATACCGACTCCGGCTCTGCCTATCACCGCAAGAACAAGAGCAAGAAAAAGTTCAAAGTGAAGCTGGCTTCAAAACATATTTCGAACCTCAACGACAAGCGTCCAGCAAAAGAGAGGCATGACAGGTTGGTTGAGCTCAACAAGCCGCTACACAGGGCATTCAAGCACGCCAAGTCCAACCTTAACGACGTCCAGAAAGCGGGTGTTCCACACAAGACTGCCAAGAAAGTGGTGGCAGAGATCCAAGGCGTGTTGAGGGTGCTTGAGAAGCAATCTAATCATCTCTTTTTTGGAGCGACATATGGTTGGGACAAACTCGACAACGCGCTAAACCACAGTCACCTGCCATCTAGTACCAAGAAATCCACTAAGAAGTTGGGCGTGAAGGCTGGTGATGTGAGTGAAGCACCTGTTCCCTTTCTTCCCAAACGCCGCCCACCTTTTACCACTCAGACTTTGAACCACTCCATGCCTCAACAACATTATTAAAAAGCACCACTCCATCCAGCCCCTTCTTTTCAGCAATTGTTTCCTATGCCGCCCCCCGCTCCACCCCCTTATGTAAATGGTCATGCGGGAGGGAATCGCAGTGGCCCACCTCACACGTCTGCTGCACACACACATGGCCACAACCAATCTGCTGCAAACGGTTTCGTAGGCCAGGTACAACGGCTACAACAATTTCAACGGCACTCCACGCTGATTTGGGGAACTTTGGGCACACGTAACTTTTCACTTCCATTCCTACAAACCTTTATTCTTGAGGCAATTTCTTTTCTGGTACCACTACGCACCCGGCAATTAATTCTCTTTATTAAGTACTTTTTCCAGGCCAGGCCTGAATGGTGCCAGGCACCGTACATGGAGGCCCAGGGCCTGCCCCACATGTTCACAACTGACCCAGGCCAGGCCTGAATTTGCATAATTAATTCCCTTGATCCCTGATCCCATCCAGGCCAGGCCTGAACCCACGCATTTATTACCTTGATCATTGAACTGATTCAGGCCAGGCCTGCAAGGTGCCAGGCACCACGGAGGCCCAGGGCCTACCACTTTGACCTTGTTATTATTATTTATTATTCTTAATTTTCTTGCCCCAAAGAACGTGTATGTAACCTTCCCATATTTAAGGGCTCGGGCTTCCTTTTCACTTTCCTTTGATGCAGGCCCAGCAAAGCCGGCAATTTCCGTCTTCAGGTGGGCTGAAGCGGCATCGTTCTTGGTGGTTGGAAAATTGTTCAGACAAGTGGGTACTTCAGTGGGTGCAGCATGGCTTCCCCTTATTTCGGTCCTTTCTCCCAAGCCCAGCACCACCTTTTTTCCAACAAAATAGCAAAGAGGCACTGGCCTGCAGCAATTTTGTCACATCTTCCATTTTTGACCTTCTCCGCGCAAATGCTATTATGAAGTGGCATACCCAGCCTAAATATGTGTCCCCCTTGAACGTTGTTACTAGATCAAGTGGCAAACAGCGTTTGATCTTGGACCTTAGACACGTGAATCAATTTCTGGTACCTTCTTTTCGCATGGACTCTCTCAATCTACTGACTGACCTGGCAGACCTGGATGACCTCATGTTTTCACTTGACCTGGCCAGCGGTTGCCACCAGGTGGATATGGATCCCAGATATTACACGTACCTCGGGTTTCAATGGCAGGGTGAATTCTATGTTTTCAGAGTCCTTCCTTTTGGTCTTGCTTCTGCCCCCTGGTGCTTCACAAAAATTATGAGAACCATCTCTTTATACCTGCGCTTTTGGGGGGTCCGGCTTATAAACTACTTGGATGACTTCTTTTTCCTGGTCTCTGATTCCCAGTCTACAGCACACAGGCAGTTGGTTTTGGACACTTTTAAATCAGCTGGCCTGGTAATCAACGAGTCCAAGTCTCATCTGCAATTTACACGCCTCCTGACCCACCTCGGTTTTGTCATTGACTTGGATTCTAGTTCCTTTAAAGTGCCGCTAGAGAGATGGGAAAGTTTGCAACAGCTGATCACAGTAGCATTGTCAAGACAGAAGGTGCTAGTGCACCTGCTCTCGCGAATTGCTGGCCACCTTTGTAGCATGATTCTGGCAATTGGCCCTATTGCTCTCATCAAATCAAGGCAATGCCACTCTTACCTGCAGCAGTACAGCTTGCAATTCTACGTTGCTATCTCTGACGGCTTGCGGGACGAACTCACCTACTGGTCCCACTTGTCTCGTACGCATTTTCGCGAAAAGAATTGGCCTTCCCCCTTTACCTCTGACATTTCCATATGGTGTGATGCTGGAGCAGCAAGTTGGGGTGCCACGATGGAGAATCAAAAATTGCAGGCACAAGGTTTCTTCCCCCCCGAGTTGTGGCATGGCACATCCAGTAGCACACTAAGAGAAATGTGGGGACTTCTTCACAGTCTAAAATCCTTTTTGGACTTCAATAGGCACAAGTCCGTTCAGATCTTCACTGACAACTCCAACGTGGTAAGAGTTATGGGCCAGGGCAGTACAGACTTGCGCTTGAATGACATTGTACTCAGAATTATTTCAATCACAATGGAACATGACATTACCCTGCTTCTCACATGCGTCCCACGTGATCAGAACAAGATTACCGATGGCCTTACTCACCTTGAAGACCCTTGTGACTGGACTCTGAACGCTGACGTCTTCCAAAAAATTGTTGCACAGTGGGGTCTACCTACCATTGACCGTTTTGCAAGCCACTCCAATCATTTACTTGACAGGTTCAACTCTATGTTGCGGTGCCCAGGTTCAATCGGTATCAATGCGCTTGCTCAAAGAGACTGGTCAGAACATTTCAACTGGTGCTTCCCACCTTTCAACTTAATTCCATTGGTCATATCCATCATCCGGCAATTCAGTGCAGTCTCTATCCTTGTCCTACCTCTCTGGCCATCTAGCCCTTGGTGGCCTCTACTGTCTAAAGGACAGCACTTCTTTCCTTTTGTACACAGTTGTCGCATGCTACCACGCTTAGAGAATCTGCTGACTCCAGGCCCCAGCACAGCCTCAGCCCCGCGTGCATTCACATGCTGGACCTTTCTGGCCGTCTTGTGCTTCTCCGCTAAACCCCCTCCTCAACCAATCCCAATCCCCTCCTATGCTTGCAGGACACAGGTGCACCCTTGAGTCCGATATTTCAAAGTTTTTGTTTGGTAAATGCCCTACACCTACCTTGAAAGCTGAATACACGTACACTTTGAGCTGCATTTCATTCACATTGTCAGGAAACATTGCTCAGATATAATGCTCACTGGTTCCGTTTCAGAAGTCGGTGTCAACAAAACAAGCTTTTTTCTTGCCAGCTGATCCATTGCACGTTGCTTTTTTTCCGTCGAATTCTCTGCGTTTTGCTCTCAGCCGAGGTTTGGCCTACTCTACTGTCAAAGCAGCAAGCGTAGCCATCTTTACCGCGCAATAAAATGACTGGTTTAGATGATGTGACCAGCCACTCCTTTGTTCAAGCGGTTCGATCCTGCACACAGAGGTCACTTTCCTCTGGAGGCCAATTCAGAAAAGCTCCCTTGTCCCTTGACCTCTGTATAATAACAGTCTCTTTCCTGCTTTAGCCAAGCCAGTCCACCCTACTCAACCTCCAAATTGCAACGTTTATGGTTTGCTTCTCTGGTTTTCTGAGATATGACTGCGCTTGCCAGATTTTTGCAGATAAGTCAGGTTCTACTCTTCTCACATGAAAATATTGTTGGTCAAAAGGAAGTACGACCAATTTCGCTCAGGCTCAGAATTATGTATTGCTCTATTCTATTTATTCCTTGGTAATAATGACAGAGCCCTATGCATCTCACGATGCAAGCGAAATAGAACCGGTTTCACACTCATTCACCTCCCGAATAGACCGCAGGCCACAGATACACAACGCTGTGTGCTAGTATGGCCTGCCACACACAAAAGGACAGGCGGGGGACCGCTGTCTGATGAAGAACTCAGGCTTGCACTCACAGCACCCAGCGCTCAAGCCTCCGGAATCCCAGCATTGGGGATCTGCTTTGACGGCGTGCAAATAGCCTTTACCAACGCAGCACTTAGGTTTGATGGAAAAGCCTCACAAGGAACGTCAGCAATTCCCCCTCACAACCCAATTTGCAAAGCTTGCCTCGCTACACATACCAGATTAAAAAATGCCTCACAAACTTGAAGCGCACTAGCAAGATAGACAAACTTTATAAGAACCAAGAGTTTTACTCTTTGCTACCTAGCGTTGCTCCATCAAAGCATCAAAGCGTCCTGGATCCTGGATGTCAGTGACAACACCATCCTCAACAACAAATCACTTCACTGTTGACGGGGCTGTGAAAAAGGCTGGCAGCCCAGAGCCAGGACCTTAGAGCCGCCCCAAAGCATAGGAAAAGAAATACACACTGGCCTAAGGGCCGCGAGGTGCGGCATCACATCTGCGATCCCAGATGTGATGCCGTACCTCGCCCGAATATCCACCTGCAGCAAACGCAGCGCACAGCAGCACAGAACAATGTCCTGACTGCACCGAAACCGCAAAAGCAAGCCCCTTCTGATCATCCCCCTTAACTCTATTTTCTATTCTGCCTTTTGTTGATGAGTTTTTCTTCAGAAAAGGCCCCTTACCATTCATTGATGTGGATAGTTTTTCTGTCTATATACTTTTCCTTTTCTTTTCCGGACCAAGAACAAAAGCGTGTCCATACTGCTGACAGAAATGCAAAGCTGACGTGAGTAACACAAAGCACACCAGATCCTCATTCCCAATTTCACCTGCCCCAAGCCATCAAGCTTGCCAGCAACCAAGATTGCCGCCCCTCCGTTCTTGACCTCGCGATGCCCCAAATGTAGCCTCCGCAGTCAGAGACCCATCACCCCCACCATCCCCAAAATACCTTCTGTCTCCAACACTTCCTCAATGTATTGAGGAAGTTATGGAGACCGCTTGCTGGGGCACAGTGACAGCACTCAGAGGCGTCAGAGTGAGGCCGAAATTCCCCGAATACTCTGCACCAAGGACACAAACAAAGTGGAGAATTTATGATCGCCACAACCACTGAGACACCACGCAGTAGACATCGCGTGAAACACAGAGACAATCCAATCTTGCATTGCACCGACCACAAAACATCCCAAGCACGCCATCGGACAAAAAGTTCAAGCAACACGTCAGAATCTTCACTGCAGCATCCTACGACAGCAACTTAACAAACTCGCATGATCCCGAAACACAAAACACCTTCTTTTGTATAAGCAGACAGCATAAGCACCCGCTGCCCAGCGTAAGCAGGTGACACCACCCGCTGAAGAATTTCAATTTGCGCAGCTCCTTGCAAAGCCGGCTGCCATGCACGCACTTTTGCAGGCTGCATTTTTGGTGCAGCATGCGGCGACAGCTTCATAACCTGGGCGTCGACGGCCCGGGGACGGCTGACAGATCCACTGTACACCCTGCAAACAGAACAACCCCCCCCCAAATAAAAGCATCAGCCCACTGCTGCTACTAGCACGCTTCCCCCCCCACACACACACACCTACTTTAGGGATGTACACAATGACACCACTCACTGCTGTGCCCCTGGGCGTGACAGGATCGCACGGCCCAAACGTGTAGGTACCTGACGGCACATCCAACACTGGACCTGATCAGGTACCTACACGTTTGGGTCATGACGGCACATCCACCACTGCAGTACTACCTGCGCCATGACAAACATAAAGATGAATCGATGGCACTAGGCCTTAAAAACCTCAAAAATGATAATTACAAACAAGATGTGAAAGGGGATGATCCGCACAAAGTACAATGGAAAACAACAAATTCATGCATCACAGTCCTTCCAGCATGCCGACACCTCCCGCCACCCACCAGCATTATAGCAGGCTCGTCTAGACTGACAAAGTGATCACTCAGCACATAGCGACCCTGCACTGGCGCTGTGGCATATTTTTCTGTTGATGACGTAGCCCCGAGGTCAATAACGCTGCAGGTCGCCCAGCCTCCAAGAGGAACAATACTGCACCAGCCCCACATACAATCCGCTCGCACCAGCAAGAAATACTCACCTGCAAAATAGCCAAATGCCCTCGCACAACGATCAAACACAACTGGCAGGGTGCACGCTTTAAACTCAGCACGCACACCTTGTTGGCCTGCTGGAATGAAGCGCATCGACTCTGTGGCCCAACAAAAACTGGCAGGGCCAGAGGAGCATCCGCGCCTGCAAACGCCACGGCAACACGGCAACATCAATATCCCTGCAGCAAAAAACAGGCAACCAATCACTGTCACACACCCCCGCCAAAAACACACGCACGATCACAAACACATCATAACACAACCAGGAGGTCACAAACACATCATAACACAACCAGCAGATTTTGTCAAATATGTCAGACCACATTGCAAATTAAACTCAGCTCAGCAAATTAAACTCACCGGCCAGGACCAGCAGGTGCAGCAGCAGCAGGCGTCTCGCGTGCCAATGCTCCCAATTGAGACGCACAATTAAATTCAGGACACCACAATTATGACAGCTTCTGCACACGCCATGACACACAATCAGCAAAAATTAAACAGTAGCCAATCAATTGTTGCAACCGAATGGCAGCAAACCGATGACAACGTCATCAAAAGAAACCCACCAGTGATCTCAACATCATCAGGTACGCTTGGAAGATGAAGACATGACAATGTAAAAAAATAAGCTAAATGTAAAAAATTAAGCTTTGAAACATAGATCCGACCAAAGAACAGCAACAAGAAAAACAGTAGAGGCCTCGCTTCGGCTCCAACCGTCCATTTTTAGGGACGCTGCTGCACCGTCCATCGAATCCGAAGCTACTTCAAGCTCCAAAGAAGAGGACATTGGAATGGCTGTATGGCTGCGTGTGCAGATGAATCACATTTTTATGGTTGTCCAGAACCATGTATATACAATTGTAAACGGCATTATTGGCAGGGAATTCAGCAAATATACGGCCGTATATGGTGTATATATACAGTTCTGGCAAACCCTACACATTTTAAAGAGGTGATATGATCCAAACTCAGTGGAGGTGGTGCGTGGCGGTGGAAAACTGGGACACATGAGCATAGCAACACGTGGTTGTTGCTACCTTGTGTAAACAAAGAATCTGAATTTTTTTGTTACCACTTGATAGCGCTGATTGTGTAACTAAGACATGATTTGCTCTTCAAAATCAATTGCACCGTTGCGACATTGCTATTTGTTTCCAATGACACACAGCAAGAGAATGGTTTGACAATTTAGCAATCTGCTCTTTGTGCACTGTCATGGCACCTTAACCATGACGCACTTGAATTGTGCACCATCCTCCTTTGCACAGACACCAGTTTCAACCCCCCCGACCGTCAGGCTGGCCACGATCCCGTCGTCCTGGTGCATCCGTGCCCTCCCCAGGCAGCCATCTGGCACAGCTCCCCCACTGACAGCACCGCCCGTGCATGATTTGCAAGTGTATGAACATTGATCTAAGCCATTGCATGTGTTCTATTGTATCATCAGCTTGCTCAACGGGCTCAGTCCTTGTGTCCATCGCACCTCTGAAAGTATGGACAGCCCAACAACTAAATAAAAACAATCAGTGTCCTCCTCTTGTTCCTTTTAGGATATTTTTGCTGTAGGTGAAAATGGTTAGGTATCCTTAAAGACATACAACTACTACACACAGTATGAGGACTCATATCTGTGCGTTTTTGTGTTTGTTGCAGCTCCACAAGTGTGCAGGCCCCGCTGGGTCACCTTGTGATCCTGGCATGTCTGCTCAGCCTATGAGTGAACATTGAAGCTAGGGATTCAACTTAGTACATCAGGAGTGAAGACAACCGACAGCCTTTGGCAGCTTTTGCAAGTGGTACGTAGTTCAGGCCAGCACACGTCTCTCTGCGCTCAGCTCACATCATGTGCCTTGCTGTAATGAGTTCATAGCCCCATCACTATTTTGCGCAACTAGCCACAAAGTATAAACCTCTTTAACTCTGATCAACATTTGTAATTTCAAACATATCTCACTTGGACAAACATCACTTGGTTGAGGCCTTCCTCATTGAGGAATGCACACCACTAAAAATGCACATCACTTGGTTGAGGGTTTCCTCGTTGAGGCCTTCCATTAAGGAATGCACACCACTCTTCAGGATGGAGCTCAGCAAGGCGGCAGGCCTCTTGGTAAGTCACTTCACAGTCGGAAGCTGCGACACAGAGAGCAAGATTAGAGGGATTGCCGTCAGGAACACAAACCCAATGGCTTCCACAGTATGCAATTTCCAGTCAGATAGTGGCTTATTCTTTTGAACTCAAATGCACTTTGGCAAGGACAATGCTGAACAGGAGGGAAGCAAACACGCCAATCCAGGCAGATGAAAGTGACACCTTGCCTCATATGCTCCTGTTATATGAAGTGCATTGTTGCAGTCCGCTTACCGATGTGGCCACTGTCCCTAGCGTCACACAGCGCCTTGCTGCTCACGCCTCCTGGGTGGGGCGCATCCCGAAAAAAGAGTAGGGTGGTAACCGAAAAGCCGTGCGCCTCCATCCTTTTGCTATTAGCATTGCACGTGCATGACGCCCTGATAATCTTGTGAACAGCTTTAGCAGTACTGCAAAGCTGTTCTATTGATGGAGCAAAACGCACACGGAAAGCTTGAACAGTAACACGACACGCAAGAACATGGACAAAGTGAAGCGTTTTAATTGGTTGCACATAAGGACTTGCTGTGATTGCCTGGCATTTTCCCTCATTTCTCATTTGTAACTCACTAATTATTGGTGAGTTACAAATGATTGGATGCTTGGGAGGAAGGCAATACTAATGCGCCCACCCCACTTCTCAGAGCTGGTGCTCTTCACGGAAAAAGCCAGGAGGTTGCGGACACCATCGTCTGCACATGTCAATGAAATGAAAGGTTTGCATGTGTTTGTGTAAGGTTGTATGCCCTGTTTGTATCAGTGTGTCCATGCACGTCACAAACTGCCTGCCTGGCCTCCATCGCCAACATGGCAAACGCTCTACAGCCTGTAAAGTAAGAACAAGAGTTGAGATGCCAAGAGGGTGTGCCAGATGCTGCTACCTGCCTGGCCTCCACTTGCAAGATTCCAATTTCTGATTCCTACACAAACACTGATTTTATTTAACCCATTTGAACAGAAAGCAACGCATCTGCGTGGATCTATGGGCAGTGCTCCATGGATCAGGACATTAATGATGTGCACCTTTGAGGGCACCTACTTGGCAGCCTAATTGTCCAGTCCAAATATCCTGACCTTCTGATCCTCACATCCCTTTTCCTTTCCCTCCTTCCTACATACCCAGCCAATCAATGCAAGTTGTACCCCAGATAGGTGGCAGCCCCTCCTCGGCTTTTGGCAGGTTATTTACATCATGATGTAAATAACCTGCCAAAAGCATGATCATCCGCGTCAACGATCACCACTGCCCCGTTCGCAACAACGTCCTTGAACGCTGGGACCTACAGGTAAACAGCAGACAGATCAAATGTGTATGTTAGACTCCAATCATGCATACGGAAAGCAATCAACAGAGAAAATGCCAGATTTAGTCCTCTAGTCATGTTTTAAGAGTTCAGGTAAAGGTTAAGAAGATGCTTTCATCTTGGTTGTTGTGGGAGCGAAGAGCAGCAACCTGCTTTAACTTTTTTATTAAACCTCACCTAAGCCTCACGTAGCAACAGGGCTGAGACGTGAGCAAACATAACCAGCTGGATGCACACCTCCGGAGGGCCTGCAAGCACGAAAGAGAGTAAAAAGGAAGATTTTAAGTCAAGTATGATTTTTAAGGGCATGCGTTCATCCGTGTGCAGCACAAGATTGCTTCACCAGGTGCTCCCACTTGACACACAGCCCACAAATGCCCGACTGTTGCACCTGGTGAATCATAAACAGCAAGGTATGAAAGCATATGTGTGCAAAAAATGGATAACCAGGTGCTCTAGCTTGGCAGACAGCCCACGCACGTCCAGCGCCTCTTGAGGTTGCTCCTGGAGATTCATAATTATGAATGGATATGCAAGCATATGATGGCCTCTGCTGCATGTGTGCACATGAATTTGAGATGTGCAAGATGGTAGCAGTGATTAACATAGTTGTTTTATTAGAAATACGGAGTGCTCTTGCGAGTAGGCTTAACAGTTTGAAAATTACAAAGAAGAGCAGGGATGTCAGCTGTGGGTGGTCCTGACCATCCTACCTGGGATCGCTGAAGATCTTTGCTGCTCCTCGTGGCCACACTAATCCAGCCCCCGACCTCTACTAGGAGCACCCTCAGTGACTTGCTGGAAATCAGAGGAGTGGGGTGCTGTGGCTGCTGTTGGTGGGGCTGTGGCTGTTCCTACTGGGGCTGGGCTGCTTTAATTCATACAGGCGTGGCAAGGATGAGGTCCTCGTAAGCCTCCTGCATGAGCTGCTCCTGCTGCCTCCTCTTCTGCTTCCTCATTTCCTCTGTTTCCCCAAACTCAAGCAGGCGGATGAGGCGCAGCTGCATGCTCTGGGTTGTTCTGGTATTGGTTGCCCTGCGTGTTAGGGGCATGTGGGTGTGCTTGTTCATGCATGTGAGAAAATTGTGAGAATGTGTGAGCAAAACTGAAGTAGGTTGCACGTTTTGGGAGATGCTTGGGGTTGATTGCGCGGCAAAAATCAAATGCACAGAATTGTGAAGAGCAATCAAATAGTGCGAGAATCAATTGCGCGCAACCAGTGCAGTTACATGGGTAGTGCTTGTGTTTTGTGTGGAATTTGTTCGCACAGCATGCAGTATAATCTTGAGTATAATTGTATCCAGTGCCTTAGTGTGAGTCAAGCTTGTGCTCTGTAACACATGATTGTAAATGAATGCGCAGCGGATTTAATTGCATAAATTCGTGTGGTGCATCAAGTGTAGTGCTTCTGTGTTGTTTGGGATTCGTCCGTGCATTGCATGTGTGCAGTACATTCAAAAGCAGCAAATTTTTGAGGCTTTCAAGTGCAGTGTGCACATTGTATTTGAGGGTGAGCAGGGTGACATGTTAGCGTACGGTATGCATACAGAATATCCATATTATACGCTAACTTTTCGCTGCATCATTTGAGACTGTATGAACTGGCTAAAGATTAGACGGATGGCGTTTCCTTCAGCCGCTTTAAGTCTGTTGATGAGGATGGGGGGTTTCTGAAGCAGCAAGCGCCTCGTGTCCTGGTCGCCCATCAGCACGTTCCTGCTGTTGAACGATATCTATCAAGTTGCGGCTGCGGTGTTTGCCACACTCCGTGTCTGAGACACTGCTGTTGGGGTCACAGTCATCAGGTGCAACAGGTTGCTCTGCTGTTGCTGCTGTTGCTGCGCCCTGCCCTGCTGCCCTTGCGCTTTTTTGCCGGGATCCTGGCTGTGCCTTCTGGGCCTGAGAGGCTGCGACGGCTGCTGCATCTCCATTACACCGTGTCTGCAGCTTCACATCTTACATCAAAAGTTATGCACAGCAACGTGTAGTTCCCCCCTAAATAAGGAAGGAAAGGAAGTCCAGGATAGCTGCAAGCTTTGTACTTTTACGTAACAACCTTATCTAAAATGAATTAGCAAATGCAGTATTGCAGAAGAGCCGAATGTGTGCACCCTCACTGCAACAACAGAGCAATGTTTGATACAAGGGCAGTCCTTTGGTTTGGTTTGAAGGATCTCAACAGCCAGGCAGTTACCTAGCCCACTCAATGACTTTCGAGAGTGCAAGCAGATCTTGCAATTTATGCCCAGAGATTGTGTCTGCACAATTCTTAGTTGACCTTGTACACAATGTATGCACACTTGTGGCATTCTAAACCAAGAAGTGCTGCTGTCGTTCCCCCAGGCTTGCCTCGTGATTCAACTGCCATCATGTCCATGGTGTTTTTGCTGCATTCATGTGTGCAACACCTCGCACCTCAGAGAGGAGTATGGCATAATGTGCCTTCTGTGCCAAGCTGCGTGCTTTGTTTGTTACTGTTAACTACAGTGACAAACAATGCACGCAACGTCGCGGTTGCCGTTGGCGCACTGGGCTGGTGGAGCTCCTTCCGGCATTTCCAGGAGGGGATTCTCTGCAGCCTGAGATGTCTGCATGCACAAGTTGAAGTTGTGTAATAAAGAAGCACCTCCGTGTGCTGCATGCTGTGTGCTGTGTGCTGTGTGCTGTGTGCTGTGTGCTGTGTGCTGTGTGCTGTGTGTGTTGCTGTGTGTGCGTGTGTGTATGTGTGTAGGACTTTGTGTTTTTGTGCATGCACACACACCTGTTTGTGCATGCGTTCTGTGCTCAAGAGCATGCATTTGTGTGCAGTGCACACAAGTTCAAGGCTCCCGCCCGTTGGCCTTGGCCTTGGCTATGCAGTAAACATACAGCGCATGGGAGTCCTGCATGCCCTTTGAGCCATGGCTGCAGCAGTAGAGGAAGTACTTTGCAGGAGGCCAATGCACATGCTGTATGCATACAGCAAGCGCATTGGCCCAAATTTGGCCCTTCACATCCTTCCCTCTCACACATTAAGGACCTCCCTTACATATACAGCTTGGTGGAGGTCGAGGCGGGGAGTATGGCGTGGCAATTTGCCAGTGTGGCTACGAATGCCTGACCTAGCATATTTATTTACCTAGCATATTTATTTATTTATTGTGACTGACACAGCGCACCCTGTTTGTGCACAAGGCTTGCGTGAAGGTGACCTCAAACAGCAAAGGTCACACCCTGTGTCCCTACTGTTTGAAAGGCCTGCATATAATGTCTTTTTACATTGACAACAGGCCTAGGAGTAGCCAGCTTAGTAGATGTCTCGATTAGAATAGAGAAGAGGGCCAATTGAATGAGGCTCTTCTCTAAAGAATTGGCTATGACCGAGACATCTCTAGTGGTGGAGACACACCTCGGTCAGAATAGAGAGTAGCATCACATTTTCAAGGCTCTTCTCTATTTTAACCGAGTCATCTCTGCCGCTAGAGATAAGTCTACCGACAGAGAGCAGACCGCTTATTAGGTACATAGGTGTTGGCGGTTAAGCTGGGAATGCCTTACTAGTTACTACTCAGCACACCATCATACGCGTTGCTCCCAAGCTGCACAGCAGGCCAACACAGTATTTTACAAAATGCACAATGCCGACTTGGTTCCTTTCATCAGGCATCTCCTTTCTGCTAGCCCAACATTTTCGCCTGAGAAGGCAGTGAAACTTCTCATCTCCGAGCTTGGTGTGCCTGAGATGTTAACTGACATTTTACGAGGCCATTTACCACAGTCCTCCCGTTTCTACAGCTGACTACTTGGAGGGTAGCTCTAGAGATCCAGATCAAGAGATCCAGATCTGGATCATTCTCACTGGTCATTGGCACACACACACGCATATACATACACACGTACACAAACACACACACGCATACACACATACACACACACTCAAACACACACATGCTGTGCACGTGCAGGATGGCCCTTTACAGTCTGGCACGTTTATTTTTGTCTTAGAGGGTGTCAAGCAAATTGTATTATTGGTGAGGGAGCCACCTGCAGTCTTACTGACAAAGAACTTGACCAATGCTGCTAACTTCAATGCACTAGTGACAGTTTGTGGAGGTGCACAATATACCCTATTGCTGGGAACTACTTGTATATCCCACCTGGGCAATTACATGCTGCAAGGAACATTTCTTAGTGCATAAGACTTAATTCGAGCGCATGTCCCCCAGAAATGTTGCTACACGTGTTGGTAGACACTTATGATGCTCGGCCTGACGGGGAGGAGGTTGTAATGGGCCGGGGCTTCAGAAATCTGATTGAAGTCTTTGTAATATCGAGGCTAAGTGGTGCTGGTGCGTGAGGGAAGAGATGGACCGTGGATGGAGGTGGAGCAAGATGGTTAGTGGATTGGGACTCGCTCTTTGTTCTTGATTGTAACCAATGCTAGCACCTACGTCCTTATAGGAAAAAGAAAAAAAAAAGCTATGCAGGCAGTGAAAGCCACTCCCCACATTAATTAAGGAAAAGGAGCCACTTCGGTACCAAGTACCATCAAGCTCCTCCACCGCGATAAGGAAAGGAAAAATCAATGGGGATCAAGAGGGCTGCAGGCTTGGCCTGAAACCGGCTCCTGATGAGAGTTGATAACAGTACTGGAAAGGGCACGTCTGGTATGGACAAGTTTAGCAGCGAAGTTCACAGAGTGCACATGGAGCTTGGAGCAAGCTTCTTAACTTTTTGAGAATCAGGCCCCAGTTCCTTGAAAACCAGCTCCTCCGGCTTGGAGAATGTTGCAGAGATCTTTGTGCTGTTCTTTTGCGGCGTACAGCTGGTTCTGAGGTCTGGCTGGTGTCCTCACAGTATTTGATCTCGATGGAAGAAACAACTTCAACATTGTACCTTTTTGTCTCAGCATTGGTTCTTTTCTGGCTTGTACTGTTATCCCTCGCGTGAACATGAATTGTACTCTTTCAATGCAATACCTTCGTAGTCACTGCTTTCATTGTCAGCAGTGAGTTTATCTTCAACCATTTAATTACTTACAGGTTAAATATGTACCGCTTAAAGGACTTGCTGATAAGATCAGAAGAATGGGAAAACAAGTTTCAGTGAGAACATGTTTACCTAATCAGAAGGATGCCTTTGCCTTTGGCATAACAACAGAGAAACTACAGACACAAGCTTCTTTGCCCTTAAATAGAATGCATACTCTAGTTGCTACGCCTCGGCCTTTAACAAAACATGTTGCGCACTTAAAAGTACTACCTTCCGGCTTCAGCTTAAATAGAACGTAAATGCTCCAAGTGTACAAAACATATTTTGTATCTTTGGGCAACTAATTGGCACTTGCAGAATGAACAGAATAAAGAAAGAAACTTTAGACTAGAACCAAATGAAGGAGAACTCAGTCTTTGAATTTGCTAGGCAATGCTACCTGTATCTTATTAATTTCCAGCAAATTACAATGTTATGCCATATATGGCAGCCAACGAAAGCCTACCTATCATGTTCTATAGAAGGCCATTGCAAATGTTTTAGTGTGAACTGATCATTCATGAAGCTATAATAATGGAATGAATGGCTTCCAAACTTTTCAGGGGACATGCTGTACAATACGTGCTATAAGCATGTCACTACGTACCACTCTCACCAAATCCACAATCGAGCTGACCCCATCCAGCCACCGTTCACTACCTACCAGCCATACACTGCCCACAGCAGCAACATGACATCTCAGGCTCACCACCTACACAACTAGCCAAGCCAGCACATGCAGCCCCAAGGTAACACAGCAATACCCATATGGATCTGCCAATACCGGAGTCTCAAAGCGCGCTGTCAGTCTGCTAATGCGTGCTCATGCACAAGTCCGCGTAAGACATAAAAGGGAAAACAAACCGGATAGCTGTCATCACTGCTGCAATCTCAGCAAAGCATGTGTTGATATATGTACAAAAAATGCGATGTGGATATGTACGTGTTTTGTAAATTAATTTCCTCAGAACATTGATGGTGGATCTCAAGAGCCGGTGGACCAGCCCTTCAAGTATCCTCTTGTAGCATCAGTCATTGCTCTAGCAAGCCCTTTGCGCAGCTCAGTTGCCTGAAAGACACACCATGCACAACAGCAGTGACAACAATGCTCATCAACGTTGCCAGGAGGTTTGAGATGCACTCTGCTGCATAGTTCCTATACAATATACAACACCTCAAGCCGTCCATCCCTTTAATTGCAGGGACAACCACCCTAACCTCCAATTTTGCACCCTTTATTTGCCTACAAAGCCAAAATATGTGTGGAGTCTATGTATGGAGTTGGCGGTGCAGAGTTGGGGGTAGTTGTATCAAATTCCTTGGTTTTGAAATTGTTTGTCAACACAATGGTCAACAGGCTTTTCTATTGTTATGGTGTCAAATTGAAGGAAAACGGTCGAGTACAGCAAAGGTGTGGGCATGATGTATAAGTGCCTCTGCACACAACTCCCATGACCCTCATTAAGTGGTCAGGTACAGCTTAAATCAAGCAGTGAGGTGATTGTGAAGGTGCTGGAACTTAAGCGCTCTTAACTGGTTGTGTTGACACTACCAGTGTAGCCTGCAATTCCTTAGCAACCCACCTGAGATTCGGCTGCTTTAGCTAGCTGCCGCAATCTGCAGGTGATATGAGCAATCTGGCTTCTCAGCTCTTGCAACTTCGGGTTCTGGTAAACGCAATGTGCCTCCTCGGTCTGCAAAGTTTGAAGCGAGGTCTGCAGGCACGCATGTGTGCGTTTGTGTGTTAGTTTATCAGCCTAGCTTTTGTGTGCGTATGTGTGTGGATGCGTGCAAGCATAATTTCTCCTGTCACAAGCACGCAATCGCTGCCTGAGGAATGGATTTGCTTGTGTAAGCACGGATGCACAAACGCAGCACCTACCAGCTGACAAGCATACACACATGGAAAAATAGGCAAGGGGACTCACTGTGTGGGCGTCACGGCACATGTCCAGGCAGCTCCGGCTGAAGCTTGAAAGAGCAGACTGCAGGAATACAAGGCGCATTTTAAGAACATGAATGGAAGGGCAATTGCACCAACTGCTTATGACACACAATGCATAAGAAAATAAGCAATGGCGAGCTGTTTGCAGTTGCAACTGGATCAGGCGCTATCTAACCCTGATAATACTTCGCGATAATAAACATTCACATCGTGCCACAATTGCGCATTGGTGTAATAATTTGCTTGCTTACTCAAGAGAGCTTGTTCCTACCTGCGCTCTTTGCACAGCTTTGGCCTCCATCCTGCTTGCTTTCTCTGCCAGATCTACTGCCTTGCCCAACAGTTGCTGCACAAGCAAAGGTCCTACTTGGCGTGTCTGTTCTTGTGCACCCTCTGCCTGCATCGCGCTCAATTGCTTTTGCTGCAACTGGCCCTGTGTCAGTGCTTGTGCCTGCAGCTCCATAGCCTCTCTCTGCATGTGCAAAGACACCAGCTGCAGTGCAGCAGCCTTGCACACCTTCGTCACCTGTGCAGAAGTGGACATGGAATGCATGGAGGCCTCGGTGTCTGCTAGCAAGTATGCCTGGATCGAATTGTGTAGGAATTCTTTTCCAGCTAGACAGCACGACATCTTCACAATCTGTGATGGTTGTAGTTGATATAAAACTTGAATTTTAGGAGGTACCTTTGTCCCAGTAGTCCCAGGGAAACTCAAAATGGTAACAGCTGTGAGATTCCTTGCCCTAGCGGATGAATTGTCAAAATGTAACAATAATGCTTGCAGCAAGCTACTTTTGCAAATGACATTGGAGTCTGTACACAGCCACATTATACTACAACCTTGCTCACCCTAGCATCTGTGGCGTGTACTCTTTCCACCATCTGACATTTTGTTGCACCGTCCTTGGACCTTTGAGACCTGCAAAACACGCGATTCACATAGGCGCAACAACTCATGATGAAAAAAGCAACACGGTACTGTAAAGACCGTTCTGTGCACAGAGTGGAGTTGTTTATTCGAGTCTCCCAAAGCAATGCTATTCAGCATCCGCTTAATCACAACCGACTTTTCAGCCCTGTGCCTCCCAGGGTACATTTCCCCCAAAGCAGTCATCTTTTTGACAGTTTCTACTTTCGCACACAGAGCACCTCAGGTGCTCGTCATGTTTCAGGAGCTTGTGCTGTAAACAGTGTACCAGAGGGTTGGGAAATTGGCACGGCAAGAAGCAGGCAACAGAACACACAGTTCACAGGTCCAGCTTGCCTCATCAAAGCCCCAAAATATAGTGTTACAGGGACCTGAATGTGCTAATTGAAGCTTTCTCCCACGACAGGCTGCTCATATACGCCAGATCTACACCCTGGAAGCCTTGCCTGCCCTTCCCCACCTGTCATTTTTTCCACACCTGTGGTCATCCAGCTGGCACACTACCGCCAACAAAGCATCTCGCAGCACTGGCCAACCTTCTCCATCTGAACGACTCTTTTCTGGGTCATTAAGTCCCTGACCAGTGTGGTCAAAGCTGGGGCTGTGCAGGGGAGAGGAGCAGCCTGATGCTGCACGAGCTTGATCTGAGGCGCGACAGCTGTGGCTGTGTGTGGTGTGTGTGGCTGTGTGTGTGTGGTGTGCCAAAGAGGCGTGATAATCAGAGGCGTGACAACTGTGGCTGTGTGTGTGTGGTGTGCCAAAGAGAAGTGTCTGCAGCGCAGGAGCCATGTTCACGCCACTCTGCAAGCAGGCCAGCTTGTAAACTGCTGTGAGTAAGGACGCCACAGTAGAGCCTTGGTCTGCTAGCGAGGCTGCGTTGCCTCCGTTGGTGTCACATTTGAAGTGGCGTGGAGTTGGCATCTTCTGGGGCGCCATTGGCGTGGTGTAGGCATGCTGGTCAAATAGGTCGCTTGGTTTACTGTGTAGGAAAACCCCGTCGCGTAGTTCTTGGCTGCTGTGGCTCTCCCCCTTTTCCCAGACTGCTTCAGCAACCGCAGCAGGAGAAGCAGGGTAGAAACGGTTGCTGCGAGCCAGGTACCTATGTGTTGCTGAGTGTGGCAGTCTGTGGTGCAGGATGTGCCCCTGATGGGCTTTTGCAGCGGCAGCTGCTGTGGCTGCAGCAGCAGAGGCTCTGTAGCTATCTGCACCTGCAGCATCATTGCCCTCTCTGTGCTCATCTCCTTGATGAAGGGAGGCTAAGCTGGGGCTGGGTGGGAAGTGGTGAGGCCTTGTGTGATGTTGTCGCTGGCTGGCAGCAGAAGCGGTGCTGGGGGTGCTTAGGAAGGAGTTGGGAAATGCAAAGGGATATGGGCGCTTTTGTGTGGTGCTGCCCTCAGCATGGGATGTGGGAGGGATGTGAGTGGCATGAAGCTGGAGGACCTCAACCATACCTGTAAAATAAGTAGGTGTACCACAGTTGAGTGTTCGTTGGATGTGTGTTGTGTGGGGTGCTTTGGTTGTGGGGCAGCACTGTGTGTAAGTACAACACATAAAGCCCTATACGCATTTACAAAACAATGACTAAGACAGAAGCGGCGAGCAAGGTGTCTATGCACGTGGCTAAATATGGCATACACGTAGCTACCAAGCCTTCCACATGTAGCACAACACTCTTATGTTGGATTAAATGGACAAGTCACGTGTCTAGGGCGCACGAATAATGTGACATAAGCTCCAACCCAGTCCATGGTAAGGAGAAAAATGCTGGGATGGCCTCAACATTGCAAACTTGCAGGCAGTGTCACCATCACAATGAGCACAAACAAAAGCTGGTATACCTTCTTCTGTGTGCCTCTGGGTCTGAAGCTGGTCCTCGCTTGCCCCTGCATGGCTCACAAGGGCCTGTGCCTTTGCCACCTGCAGATATAGAAGTGAGCAACACATCAACACATTATTGTCTGCAGCCAGAAGTATTGAAAGTGGGCAACATAATATTGTTATAACCAGACGTGTGCCCTTGCTGGTCTAATCGCCAGTATTAGGCCTTGCATGTCACCCTCCCAATCCTATTTGTAAGTTCTGTTCTTCCAGAACTGGAGTTCTGCCAACCTTGGTTTAATCTCCTGGATGGTGTGCTGTTACCAGAAAATTTTCGTCTTTTAACGTAGGCATCTAAAATGGAAAACCCTCAAACCTATCAAAAATTGCACGTAATAATGCCCAACGATATATATTTATACATAGGCCTATGTACAGGCGTTGTTGTCAGACTTGGCCAGCACTTTTGCAGTTCCTCTGTGTTCACTTGAGCACCATATATGACCGCATATTTGAAATATTTCCTTGCTAAAAGTAGCGTACATACACCGTAAATACGTACATATGTATGGTTTTGGCCAGCTCTACACATGCAGCACACAACCTTACTGTAAAGCACACTGTGCACAAGAAGCAGGATACACCATACAAAGGCTCCTGCATGCCACACAAGCTGGCCTGCCACTTGCACGTTACATCAATTCTGGAAATGTACTGCACCTTCTCATACGTCAAAGCAGTACTGTTGGGTCCTCACGGCACACAACCCACCTCCCCCTGCCAATGCGTTGCTGCTTCCCTGGCCAGAACAGCTCCCACTGGGTTCCTTGAGCTGCAGCACTGCTGCACCTCGCGCTCTGCATCGTCCCTGGCGGCCTGTGTGTGACGTGGCTGTTTAGAGTTGAGGAAGCAAATTGGGGGGTGCGCAACCTGGGACCAATAACAACTGCTACGAAGCATTTACAGCTGCGACAACGCATGCATGACTGGATACACATACCTTTGCAATGGTGCCTGTGTGCCGTGAAAGCCTGGCAAGAAGGGTGCCCAATTGCCGTGACTGTTGAGAGGTATGCAGGCGTTGCTGCCAGCATGCTAAGAGGCCTCTGGCTTGATCCTGCAGGTGTGGATGAGGCATGGGTATCGCTCTTTGACAAGATTGGAGATGAAAAAAAGAGGGAGGGAGGGAGAGAGAGAGAGAGAGAGAGAGAGAGAGAGAGAGAGAGAGATAGAGAGAAAGAGAGAGAGAGAGAGAGAGAGAGATAGAGAGGGAGAGAGATAGAGAGAGAGAGAGAGATAGATAGATAGATAGATAGATAGATAGATAGATAGATAGATAGACAGACAGACAGACAGACAGACAGGCAGACAGGCAGGCAGGCAGGCAGACAGACAGACAGACAGACAGACAGACAGACAGACAGACAGACAGACAGACAGATAGATAGATAGATAGAGAGAGAGAGAGAGAGAGAGAGAGAGAGAGAGAGAGGGAGAGAGAGAGAGAGTGTGTGTGTGTGACCCTAAGAAGTTTAGAGAGCTACTCTCAGGCTAGGGTGTAGCCTCCTGGAATTGGATTAAGGTTGCTGAAGATTGATTTGTAGACCTAAAGGGGGTCATTATTTGGCTGGGGCGTGCAATGATAGTGAGTTTTAGTACCGGGATGAATGGGGTACGATGTTTGATATCTGTGAATTTTGGTACCGGATGGGATGAATGGGGCAAGGTAAGGTAAAGTTACATCGCTATAAATGCCTCTGGGGGGCCTCTGAGCAAAAGCTTGGGAAAAGCCTATAACCGCAAAAAAATGGGTTAATGGGGAAGGTGTTCAACAGTTGTGAAGTTGTGGTACTAGGATGAAAGGGGTAAGGCGCTGAACCCTCATTTTTAGGGTTGGCCAAAACTGTTGGTGCACATCGTACATGACCGCTTATTGGGTAACTTCCCTGCGCCACAAGCACCGTATACACACACACCCAATATATATGTTCCTGGCCAACCCTACTCGTTTTGTTTGGTTTGGTTGTGCAGGAGTGTAGGAGGATTCTGCCCTTGAGCACAGCTCCTGTCCAACCCTACTCGTTTTGTTTGGTTTGGTGGTGCAGAAGTGTAGGAGGGTTCCGCCCTTGAGCAGAGCTCCTGACCAACCCTACTCGTTTTGTTTGGTTTGGTGGTGCAGGAGTGTAGGAGGGTTCCGCCCTTGAGCAGAGCTCCTGACCAACCCTACTCGTTTTGTTTGGTTTGGTGGTGCAGGAGTGTAGGAGGGTTCCGCCCTTGAGCAGAGCTCCTTGTGCTGATTCTGA